>OOCN01000211.1_pt1 | contig 61423 bp, 57 predicted proteins | sample 1671361 | NCBI WGS metagenome assembly OOCN01 (sample SAMN06348149, study PRJEB24527) | human gut metagenome | biome: human gut; feature: ankylosing spondylitis patient; material: feces | host: Homo sapiens | place: China | collected 2015-10
GCACCCCGCGCAAAAACGTCAGCACCGTGCCCTGCAAAAGCCCGCGGGGCACGGCGGCGGGCAGCGGGGCATCTGTGCCGCAGAAATACAGCCACCCGGCGCGGTAGGCGGCCAGCTCCCGCGCGGCGGCACACAGCGCGTCCAATTCTGCGTTCAGCTCCAGCGCATGGGCGGGCGGGGGCGCAGTCAGGGCCTCGGCAGTCAACACCAGCCGCAGTGAGGGTATAATATCCGCCCCGCGGGCCGCAGCCGCTGCCAGCGCCGCCCGTGTCGGGCCGAAAAATGGCATAACACTCACCTCTCCCCATCCGGTGCGAAATTTACCTTTAGTCTGCCCCAACCGACCCTCAAACCGGGCTGGAAATGGCTGGGATTTCAAAATTTCTGTGGATTTTTTGAAAAATCGTGTTAAAAGAATAACAGACCCCCTTGCAGAATTGTGAAAAATGGGGTACAATAATATCATACCGACGAGCGGGAAACCGCTCATAAGGTGAAAAAGACAAATCTTGGGAGGATTTCACTATGGCTGTTAAAGTTGCTATCAATGGTTTTGGCCGTATCGGCCGTCTGGCTTTCCGTCAGATGTTTGAGGCTGACGGCTACGAAGTTGTCGCCATCAACGATCTGACCAGCCCCGCTATGCTGGCTCACCTGCTGAAGTACGACACTGCACAGGGTTCTTTCCTGGGCAAGATCGGCGAGAACAAGCACACCGTTGAGGCTGGCGAGGATTACATCGTCGTCGACGGCAAGAAGATCACCATCTACGCAATTAAGGATGCTAAGGATTGCCCCTGGGGCGAGTTGGGCATCGACGTCGTTCTGGAGTGCACCGGCTTCTACACCAGCAAGGCTAAGGCTGAGGCTCACATCCAGGCTGGCGCCCGCAAGGTCGTTATCTCTGCTCCCGCCGGCAACGACCTGAAGACCATCGTCTACTCCGTCAACGAGAAGACCCTGACCGCTGACGATCAGGTCATCTCCGCTGCTTCCTGCACCACCAACTGCCTGGCCCCCATGGCCGACACCCTGAACAAGGCCTTCCCCATCGTCTCCGGCATCATGACCACCGTTCATGCTTACACCGGCGACCAGATGATCCTGGACGGCCCGCAGCGCAAGGGCGACCTGCGCCGCGCTCGTGCTGGTGCTCAGAACATCGTTCCTAACTCCACCGGCGCTGCCAAGGCCATCGGCCTGGTCATTCCCGAGCTGAACGGCAAGCTGATTGGCTCTGCTCAGCGCGTTCCCGTCCCCACCGGCTCCACCACCATCCTGGTTGCCGTTGTCAAGGGCAAGGACGTCACCAAGGAGGCTATCAACGCCGCTATGAAGGCTGCTGCTTCTGAGAGCTTCGGCTACAACGAGGATCCGATCGTCTCTTCCGATGTTATCGGTATGCGCTATGGCTCCCTGTTCGATGCTACCCAGACCATGGTCGCTAAGATCGACGACGACACCTATCAGGTTCAGGTCGTTTCTTGGTACGACAACGAGAACTCCTACACCTCTCAGATGGTCCGCACCATTAAGTACTTCGCTGAGCTGTAATCTGCGAGTAGCTTAACTGCGAATTAAATAGCTGAACCCCGCCCCTTTCGGTTTGACCGGAAGGGGCGTTTTTTTGCGCGCTGTGTATGACCGGCTTTAGGAAGCAACACCCAAAGATTTTTTGCGCAAACATGCGCAACCAGTTGACAATATATGAACAAACTGTTACACTTATTGTGAATCCTAACAAAAAGAATGGAGGAAACAAAATGCTGGAATCTCTGAAAAAGAAAACCCTGCTCGGCAATTTGTGGTGCATCATCGTGCTGGGCATCATCACGGCCGCCCTCGGCGTGGTGTTTGGCCCCGGCATCGTCAAGATGCTGGCCGGCCCCGCCTACTTTGAGCCGCTGGACGACCACGAGGACATTCTCTCCCTGCAGGGACAATATATCACGATGGACGTCGATACCCTGATCGACTACTACGCCGAAACCGTCCGCAGCGAGAGCGGCAAGCGCGATGAGGTCTCCGCGCGTGAGTACATTATGCCCATCAACACGCCGGATGCAACCATTTACATCGGTCTGGAAGTGCCCGCGTCCAAAATCGACGACGCCGAGGCGGTCGTCGACGACACCGCGCGCATGCTGGACGACGAGGATGGCAGCTACGAGTGGGACGGCTCTTACGTGACCGTGCGCGGCACCCTGAAGCGGATGGACGATGAGACCAAGCAGTTGTGGGAGGACTACTTCATCGACGCCGGTTTCAGCTATGACGACATCGGTCTGGAGGACGGCTGCACCTTCCTGCCGCTGGTGCTGACCGATGACGAGATCGACGGCAGCGATACCTTTGTGCTGGGCTTCATGGGCATTGTGATGCTGCTGGTGCTGGCACTGCTGATTTGGTTTGTCGTCCGCTCCCTGACCGGTGGCTTCCAGAAGCAGATCCGCAACTACATCAAGGCTTCGGACGACCCGCAGGCCACCGAGCAGGCCCTCGACCGCTTCTACGAGGACACGATGCAGGATGGCAAGGTCCGCATGAACCGCAGCTGGCTGATGTACGACAAGGGCGGCAATTCCTGGGTGCTGGCCGGTGACGACGTGGTCTGGGCCTACCAGTACACAGTGCGCCACAAGGCTTACGGCATCCTGACCGTGAGAAAAGAGCTGATGGTGCGCGTTTTCGGCGCGAAGGAGAAACGTGCCTGCCACGATATCTACGTCCGCAATGAGGACGAAGCGCAGGAAATTTTGCAGCAGATGGCCCGCACCTACCCGGATGCGCTGATCGGCTACGACAAGGACATTGAGCGCAAGTATCGCGCCAACCCGGCGGCGTTCCACCAGGCGGTCATCACTGCCCGCCACGCCCCAGCTGCCCCGGCCCAGCCTGCCGAACCCCAGGCAGGGGTGACAGGCGAGCCGGAGAGCAAGCCGCTGTATACCTAAAGTAAAAATTGCCCGATGGCACTTGATGCCATCGGGCAATTTTTTGGCAAAATTTACTTCTGCGCTTCTTTTTCGGCTTTCTCCGCAAAGGCGATCATCTTGCTGTAGGTCTCCTCGCTCAGGTCGTGCTCGACCTTGCAGGCATCCTTGGAGGCAGTCTCCGGGTCAACGCCCAGCGCGACGAAGAACGCCGTCAGCTTGCGGTGGCGGCCATAGATGCGCTGGGCAATCTCCATGCCCGGCGCTTCCAGCTTGATAAAACCGTCGGCATCCATCGAAATATAGCCGTTCTCACGCAGGTTTTTCATGGCGACACTGACGCTCGGCTTGGAAAAGCCCATCGCCACCGCAATATCGATCGAGCGCACAGAGCCCTTCTGTTCCTGCAGCATCAGAATTTTTTCGAGATAATCCTCTGCGGATTCGTGAATATTCATGGGCGCAGCCCCCTTCCGAACTGAAATATTGTTCAAATTGTTATTGCATCTATCATACCACACCGCGCGGCAGTTTGCAAGGCTGAATCCGTACAGTCCCGGTAAATGTTGCCGCGGCTTCGCCAATTAAAAGCGCGGTATCATCCTTTAGGATGCGTACTTCCAGTGTGCCGCCGGGCATCTGCACCAAAATCGGCACGCCGCGTCCGCTGCGGCCGGTCAGCACAGCGGAGGCCGCCACGGCGCAGGCCCCGGTCCCGCAGGAGAGCGTGGCCCCGCTGCCGCGCTCCCAGACTGTCACGGCGAAGGCTGTGGGGCTGATCTGCCGCGCGAACTCCACGTTGATGCCCCCGGGGAACGCCGGGTGGTGTTCCAGTTCCCGGCCGTACAGGGCCAGGTCAGCCCCCTCGGGCGGGGCATCACCCACAAAAACAACGCAGTGCGGGTTGCCCACGGCCACGCAGTTGACACGCCAGCTGCGCCCGCTCGTGCAGAGCGGCACATCCAACAGTGGCCCGCCGCCCAGGTCGGCGGTGCCCACGTCAGCCCCCAGCGCCGAGAAATGCCCCATCTCCACCTGCCATAACCCCGCGCCCACGCGGCGCAGCGTGCGCCGCCCGGCGTTGGGTGTGTCGATGCGGATGTAGTCCCGCCGGACGCCGTGGGTGTATAAAAATTCCGCTACACAGCGTACACCGTTGCCGCACATGGCCCCCTCGCTGCCGTCGGCGTTGAACATCCGCATCGCGGCATCGCCGTCCGCCAGCAGCGGGGGACAGATAAAAATGACCCCATCGGCCCCCACGGAAAAATGCCGTCGGGACAGCGCCACGGCCAGCGCGGTGGCGTTTGGCGGAAGCCCGGCGGCGCGGCAGTCCAGGTAGATATAATCGTTGCCGGCGGCCTGCATTTTGGTAAAATTCAGTTCCACATGCCCACCTCCCGGCCCATCGTATGCAGCTTGCATAAAATTTAACACTTACCCCCTTGACATTCAGCCGCAGATACGCTATATATTAAATGTATATCTGTGTTTATAAAGGAGTTAAATTATGGATTCCGAAGTTTTCAGCCGCATCCGTGGCTATCTGGCAGAACAGCTGGAAGTCGATCCTGAGAAGATCACCCCCGACAGCGATATCGTCAACGATTTCGGCGCGGACAGCCTGGATGTTATCGATATGATTACCGTCCTGTCCGACGAGTTCGGCGTTGAGATCCCCGACGAGGATATCGAGAATTTCCACACCGTCGGTGACGTGGTAAATTACCTGGAAGACCGTATGTAATGCTTGCGGCGCTGCCGCGGACAAGTTTAGAATTGTGTGAGGATTAACAGGAAATGGCAAACGACAAGAAAAAAATGGTCGAAGCGATCACCGCACAGGAGGTCGATTTCGCCCAGTGGTATACCGATATCTGCACCAAGGCCGAGCTGGTCGAGTATTCCAGCGTCAAGGGCTTCGTGGTGCTGCGCCCCTATGGCTACGCCATCTGGGAGAACATCCAGAAGAACCTGGACGCCCGCTTCAAGGCCACCGGCCATGAGAACGTGGCAATGCCTGTGCTCATCCCCGAGAGCCTGCTGAAGAAGGAGGGCGAGCTGGTCAACGGCTTCGCCCCCGAGGTCGCCTGGGTCACGGCCGGCGGCAGTGACCCGCTGGAAGAGCGCCTTGCGGTGCGCCCCACCAGCGAGACGATGTTCTGCGACCATTTCAGCCATGTGCTGCACTCCTACCGCGACCTGCCCATGCTGTACAACCAGTGGTGCAGCGTCGTCCGCTGGGAAAAATCCACCCGCCCCTTCCTGCGCACCCGCGAGTTCTGGTGGCAGGAGGGCCACACCATCCATGAGACCGCCGACGAGGCCAAGGCCGAGACCGAGCAGCAGCTGAACTGCTACGCCGACTTTGCCGAGCATGACCTGTGCATCCCGGTCGTCAAGGGCCGCAAGACCGATAAGGAAAAGTTTGCGGGTGCCGAGGCCACCTACACCATCGAGGCCATGATGAAGGACGGCAAGGCCCTGCAGAGCGGCACGAGCCACTACTTTGGTGATAAGTTCAGCCGCGCCTACGACGTGACCTTCACCGGCCGCGACAACACCCTGCAGTATCCGTTCCAGACCTCCTGGGGCGCGTCCACCCGCCTGATCGGTGCCATCATTATGACCCACGGCGACGACGACGGCCTGATCCTGCCCCCGGCCATCGCGCCCATCCAGGTCGTGATCGTGCCGGTCGCCGCCCACAAGCCCGGCGTGCTGGACAAATGCCGTGAGCTGGCCGCCGAGATCGGCCAGTATGCCCGCGTCAAGCTGGATGACAGCGACAAGCAGCCCGGCTGGAAGTTTGCCCAGTGGGAGATGAAGGGCGTGCCTGTGCGTCTGGAAGTCGGCCCCCGCGATATCGAAAACGGCCAGTGTGTGCTGGTTCGCCGCGATACCCGCGAGAAGCAGTTTGTGAAGTTTGAGGAGCTGGCCACCGCCATCCCCGCCGCCATGGACGCCCTGGCGAAGGACCTGTACGAGCGTGCCCTGCAGAACCGCGAGAACCGCACCTACAGCGCCACCACGATGGACGAGGTCAAGCAGATCGCCAAGGAGCACACCGGCTTCATCAAGACGATGTGGTGCGGCGACCTGGCCTGCGAGGAAGCAATGAAGAGCGAGGCTGGTCTGTCCAGCCGTTGTATGCCCTTTGCCCAGGAGCACTTGAGCGACGTTTGCCCGGTCTGCGGCAAGCCCGCCCAGAAGATGGTCGTCTGGGGCGTAGCGTACTAAGACAAAAAAAGGGAACGCTGCGAAGCGTTCCCTTTTTTGGTCAGATAAGAACGAAGAAAGAAAAGGAAAAAGACAGCGCTGCCGCGCTCTTTGCCAAACGCGCTTCTTTCTTCTTGCTTCTCTCTTCTTGGTCCTCTCTTCTCTTTTCTCTTTCTGGGTGTCTTATGTCCATTCTACTCACAACATTATTCGTTTACGCCCTTGGTCTGCTGCTCACGGCGGTGGGCAGCCGGCTGGCGGGACGGTGCACCACTTGGTGCTGCGCCCTGCTGGGACTGCCCATGTGGGTCGTGGGCGGCACGGTTGCGCCGTTCTGCCTGGCGCTGCCGCAGCTGATGCTGGCATTTCTGGCGGCCGGAATGTCGGTCACGGCGCTGGCCGTCGGCACCGCGCTGGCGGGCGCCGTCACCAACCTGGGGCTGGCGCTGGCCGCCTGCCTGCTGAATCGTCGCCGGTATGCCACGGCGGATCGGGACGAGTTTTGCCGCAAATGCCTGTTGCTGCTGGCCGCCTGCGGGGTGCTGGCGGTGTTTGTGCGGGACGGCGAATTGAGCTACACCGGCACCGGCCTGTTGATGCTGCTGTTTGTGCTGTTTATTTTGATGAGCATTGCGTTCCAGCACAACTTCACCTATGGTGAAACGATCGAGGCGGTGTCCACCTCGGATGCCGTGCCCAGCTCGCGCCTGGCCACGAAGGAGTACGGCTACACGGCCCACACGATGGCATTCCCGGTCATGAGCGTGCGGAACTCGCTCAAGAACCTGGCGGGCGTTATTGGCGGGCTGGCGCTGCTGGCGGGCGGGGCTATGGCGCTGGTGTACAGCGCCACCACGCTGGCAAACCTCACCGGCACGATACAGGCCCTGTGGGCGGCGTCGCTCATCAGCTTTGGATTCTGCCTGCCTCTGCTGGCCGAAGCCCTGGAACACCCCCTGGGGTCGGTTTGGAAGAGGTTCACTGTGCGGTGCCGCTACTACCCGCCGGACTCACTGCCCATCCAGCTGTTGAACAGCGCTATTTTGAACCTGACGCTGGCGCTGCCGATTTCAAGCCTGATGTACCGCCATAAGCTGCCCGTGGGCGCGCAGTTCCGCAGTTACGAGGTGCCGGTCTGCACCGCCATGGCGCTGGTGCTGCTTCTGCCGCCGCTGTGCAAACACAAGCTCAAGCGCTGGCAGGGCGGGGTATGTATGGCATTGTATTTTGCTTATTTAGCCGCCGCATTGTTTGTGCCGAGAGCGGGGGCGTAAAAAAATACCCTTGATTCATAACACGAATCAAGGGTATTTTTTTACTTCTTCAACGCCGCGCAGGCTTCTTTGATGATATCCCGCTCGACGAAATGTTCTTTTTTGCCGTGGATGAGCTGGTAATCCTCGTGACCTTTACCTGCAAGCAGGACGATGTCGCCTTCCTCGGCCATCCTGACGGCGGCGTAGATGGCCTCGCGGCGGTCGGTGATGCAGGTGTAGGGCGCGCCGGGGGCCATATGGGCGGCAATGTCGCGGATGACATCCTCCGGCGGCTCGTTGTCCGGGTTGTCGCTGGTGATGATGCTGTAATCTGCATAGGCACTGGATGCATCGGCCAATTCCTTGCGGCGGACCTGGGTGCGCCCGCCCACCGAGCCGAACACACAAATCAGGCGGTGCGGATTGTAGGCCCGCAGCGTCTTTAATGCGCTGGTCAGAGCCAGGCCGTTGTGACTGTAATCCACGATGAAGGTGCGCCCGGGCAGACCCTGCACGACCTCAAAACGGCCCTGCACCGGGGTGTGGGCCAGCGTGGCAGAGGCCTGGGCGGGCGTTACGCCGAACGCGCCGCATATGGCGATGGCGCACAGTGCGTCCGACGCACTGAACGCGCCGGGGGACATGACCTCGACGTGGGTACTCTGCCCGGCGCAGCGGCAGACGAAATCAATGCCCAGCGCCATGCGGTTGCGGTACTGCGCCAGCATCACGCCGCGGTAGTCGGCCTCGGCCTTGATGCCGAAGCTGACCTGCTCGCCCTGGAAACCCTCGCGCATGAAATCGCTGTATGGGTCATCGACGTTATAAACCATCGTGCGGGCGTTGTATTCGGCAAACAGACGGCGCTTGGCGCATTTGTAATCCTCAAAATCCGGGTGCTCGCCGGGGCCGATGTGATCTTCGGACAAATTCGTGAAGGCCACGACCTCAAAGGGTACACCGTCCACGCGGTGGTGGCGCAGGGCCTGACTGCTGACTTCCAGCACGCAGTGGTGTACACCCGCGTCCAGCATTTTGCGGAACAGGCGGTGCAGTTCCAGGCTCTCCGGCGTCGTGTTGGCGGTGGCCTCGTGCTGGCCTGCAATGTCCACGCCGTTGGAACCGATGTAGGCGCAGGGCAGCCCTGCCTCGGTCATGATGGCAGCGGTCAGCAGGGCCGTGGTGGTCTTGCCCTTCGTGCCGGTAATGCCAATCAGGTGCAGCTCATCGGCGGGGTTGCCGTAGAAATCTGCACCGATGACGGCCAGCGCCGCGCGGGTATCGTCGGTGACGATCTGCATAGCGTCGGCAGGCAGATCCAGCGTGTGCTCCACCAAAAAGGCACGGCAGCCGTTTTGATAGGCGCTGGCGGCGTAGGTATGACCGTCCAGCCACGCACCCACCAGGCAGACGAACAGCGAACCGGCCGCCGCCTTGCGGGAGTCGTAGGTGATGGCGGTGATATCTATGTCGGATGCGCCGGTGTGGGGGATATGTTTGATAAGGTCGTTGAGTTTCATGAAAAACATCCTTCTTAAAAGCCTTCCCCTGAGGGGGAAGGTGGCCGAGCCTGCGAGGCCGGATGAGGGGCGGGGTATCGTGGCCGCCCGCTTACGGGGTGCATCGGCAGACGTGCCCCTCATCAGTCCGCTTCGCGGACAGCTTCTCCCTAAAGGGAGAAGCCTTTTCCCTTACTTCTGTACGGGGTAATACTTCTTAAACTTCTTGAACTGCCTTCTCAACTGTTCCAGCACGCAGGCGTAGCGGACCGGGTTCCATAGCAGATCCGGCTTGTACAGCAGGCTGCATGCCTCCTTGTGCTGGGCTTTCAGCGCCTTGGCGCGGGCGACAAGGTCCTTGTCCTCGGTGTAGGTGAAAGCCACCTGCGCGGGCACATGGTGCCAGAACACCTCGTTCTTGTTCAGCACGCAGTCGGTGCCGCCGTCACTCCACTTTTCAACGACCAGGCGTGCAATGTTCATGCCGGTGGCGGTTACATAGTAGTTGCTGCGGCCCTGGCGCAGGTTGATCTCAAACACGCGGTAGTCGCCGGGGGTGCCGCTGTACTTGATGTCAAAGTTGGAAAAACCGGTGTAGTGGCAGGCTTCCAGCATCTTGCGGATGTTCTCTACCAGCGGCAGGGAGGTCGTGTCCTCGCTGACGATGGCGGCGTGGTTGCCCAGGCCGTGGGGGGTATGCTCCTCGACCATCGTGTGGCCCAGGCACATGGCGCGAACCTTACCGTTCTCGTCAGAGAATGCGGTCAGCACGCGCATATGGTCATCGCCGCCCGGCACCATCTTTTGCAGCACCATCCGGTCCGGGTAGCCGCTGGCGTAAATGGTTTTCACGATCTCGGCGGCCTCGGCGGGGGTGGCGGCGGTGTAGACCTTCTTCATCGTGTCAAAGGGGTGCTTCCAGTAGTCAACGCTGGACGACGGCTTTACGATGATGGGGTAGGCGAAGCCCAGCTTATCCTCGGTCAGCTCAGCGGCGTCCACCGGCGCGGACAGGATCTTGGAATCCGGGTAGGGAATGCCGAACTTCTCGCAGACTTCATAAAATTCGGCCTTTTTCTGGATGGAGCCGTACAGGTCAGCGGCAGGGCCGGGGGCGATATACTCGGTCAGCTCGGCCTTGCGGCGGATGATCATAGCGGCATAGTCGTCGGTGCAGCCGAACAGATACAGCCGCTTGCCCTTATGCTGCGCGGCGAAATCGTGTAAAATGCGCAGCATTGTGTCCTCGTTGTCCATATCGGGCACGGTGGTAAAGTGCACGATCTTGGAATACTTGGTCGGGGCCATCGGGTAGCGGCCGTAGGCGTAGCTCTCGACGCCGTAGGCCTCATGGAAGGCGCGGGCAAAGTTATAGCAGTTCAGGTCTGCACCAAGGAATACAGGGATAATGTCGGACATGGGAAAGTACATCTCCAATTTTCTAAAATAGGCTTCCCCCTCGGGGGAAGCTGTCCGCGAAGCGGACTGATGAGGGGCAGCCTTGCGGTGGCAATCCGTTTGCGGGCAATTAGCGCAAACTCGCCCCTCATCCGACCTCGGGCGGGGCCTCGGCCACCTTACCCCCTGGGGGAAGGCTCATAAGATTCACGCGTCAAACTTCTCAAAGAACTGCTCATGCCACGTTAAGAACGTGTAGGCGGTCCAGATCTTGCGGCGCTCGTGCTTGGGGTCGCCCAGCATCGCCACCAGCTTGTCCTGGTCGAAATACTCTGCGGCCACGTCGCTGGTAAAGCTATTGCGCACCTTGGCGGAAAACTCCGGATCCTCGAGCCACTTGGCAATCGGCACCGGGAAGCCTTTTTTCGTGCGGTTGGCCCAGGCGTCGGGCAGGGTTTTGTTGGCGGCGGTGCGCAGCACGGCCTTTGTGTCGCCGCGCAGCTTGTAGCTGTCGGGGTAGCACTCAGCCTCGCGCAGGACCTCGCGGTCGAGGTAGGGCACGCGCAGTTCCAGGCTGTGGGCCATACTCATTTTGTCGGCCTTCAGCAGAATATCGCCGGGCAGCCAGAGATTCAGGTCGAGGTACTGCTTCTTTTCCAGCTCGCTCAAATCTTTCACGCGGTCGTAGATCGGCGCGGCGACCTCGCGGGCCGTGGGGCCGACGCGGTACTTCGGCTTCAGAATATCGTAGGCGTCCTTCTCCTCAAAGACGTGGGCCTGGCCGATGAACCAATCCTCGGGGCGTCCGCTGCCCTTGATGATGAAGTCGTGGCCCTTGAAGTAGGGCAGGTGCTGGCTCACGTCGCTGGCCAGATGGCGCAGCGGCGCGGGCACGTGCTTGTACTTCTGCATCAGCGGCGTGTCGGCGTACCACTCGTAGCCTGCGTAGATTTCGTCCGCGCCCTCGCCGGAGAGTACGACCGTGACGTGCTGACGGGCCAGCTGGCACAGGAAGTAGAGCGGCACGCTGGACGGGTTGGACTGCGGCTCGTCCATGTGGTACTGGATGTCCGCAAAAGCGTCGAGGCACTGTTCCTTCGTCAGCATTTCGCGGTAGTTCTTGATGCCGAGCTTTTGGGAAAGCTCGCCCGCCTCGGTCGTCTCGTCAAACTTATGCGTGCCGTCGGGGCTGGCAAAGCCGACGGAAAACGTCTCGTCGGGCATCAGGCAGGCCGTGATATAGCTGGAATCGACGCCGCCGGACAGGAACGAACCGACCTTGACATCGCTGATGCGGTGGGCGGCCACGCTCTCCCGCACGCGGGCGTCGATCTGGTCGGCGCACTGCTCGTAGGAAAGGGCGGTGGGGTGGCGGAAATCCGCATCCCAGTAGCGCTCGATCTGCATCCGGCCGTCTTTGTAGGTGAACCAGTGGGCGGGGGGCAGTTTGTAGGTGCCCTTGAAGAACGTCTCGTTCATGGCGCTGTACTGGAAGGTCAGGTAGGGGCGCAGTGCCTCGGCGTTGACCTCGCGGCGAAAACCGGGGTGCTCCAGCAGGCTCTTGATCTCGCTGCCAAACAGCAGCTCGCCCGCGTCGGTTTGGGTGTAATAGAACGGCTTGATGCCGAAAATATCCCGCGCACCGTACATTTCGTTGGTTTTCGTATCCCACACGACAAAGGCAAACATACCGCGCAGCTTGGCAGCCAGTGCCGTGCCGTATTCCTCATAGCCGTGGATGATGACCTCGGTGTCGCAGTGGGTCTTGAAGATATGGCCCTTGGCCTGCAATTCGGTACGCAGATCCATGAAGTTGTAAATTTCGCCGTTGAACACACAGACAACGGTGCCGTCCTCGTTGTACATCGGCTGCTTGCCCGCGGCCAGGTCAATGATGCTCAGGCGGCGGAAGCCCAGCGCAATGGCCGTGCGCGGGTCATCGCCGCTGATGTGGTAGCCTTCCATATCGGGACCGCGGTGGATGATGCGATCCGCCATTTTGTGCAGGATGGCCTCGCGCTGTTCACGCAGACCGGTAAAGCCAACAAAACCACACATGGTAAATTTCCCTTTCTCTCTATATAGGCACAAGGATAAATTTTAACTTATATATTTGTATATTGTACCACAGAATAGAGGAAAAGAAAAGTGGTCGTAAAGAAAAAAGGACGCAGCGGAATGCTGCGCCCTTGCGAGGGTTATGTGAGTGGCAGGGGCGAGGAAGCAAAGCCCCTGCATTACAATTACTCTTTATCCTCGGTCGTAACCTTATCGGTCTTGCCTTCGCCGTCCAGCGCTTCCTCCAGCGTGTGCCAGGCAAGCACCGCGCACTTGACACGGGCGGGGACGTGGGCGATGCCCTGCAAAGCGGCAACATCCTCCAAATCGTCCAGCTCCTCCGGCGTGATCTTGCCCTTGATCATCTGGAAATACAGGCTGATGAGTCGGTGCGCATCCTCGACGGTGCGGCCCTTGACCAGGTCGATCATCAGCGAAGCCGACGCCTGGGAGATCGCGCAGCCGGAGCCAATGAAACCGGCGTCCTCAATTTTGCCGTCCTTCACGCGCAGCTGCAGCGTGATATCGTCGCCGCAGCTGGGGTTCACGCCCTCCAGGCTGTGGGTCGCCCCCTCGACCGGGTGGCGGTTCTCCTTGCTGCGGCTGTTCTCGGTAATGATCTGGGTATACAGTTCGTTCAGGTTCACAGGCCCATCACCTTTCTGACATTTTCAAGATTTTCCAGCAGGGCGTCCACGTCCTCGGGCGTGTTGTAGATCGCCACGCTGGCGCGGCAGCAGCTGCCGATGCCCAGAAATTCCATCAAGGGCTGGGCGCAGTGATGCCCGGCGCGCACGGCCACGCCGCCCGCATCCAGAATCGTCGCCACGTCGTGGGGGTGTACCTCGTTGACGTTGAAGCTGACGACGCCGTAACGGCCCTCGGCCACCGGCTCGCCGTAGACGGTCAGCCACGGCATGGCACGCATACCGGCCAGCATACGGTCCAGCAGCATATGCTCGTGGGCTTCCATGGCCTGCCAGCCGATGCCGTTCATGTAGTCGATGGCGGCGGCAAAGCCGACCTCACCGCCGACGTTGCGGGTGCCGGCCTCAAACTTGCGGGGACCGTCGGCCCAGGTGGCACCGCTCTCATGCACAGCGGCGATCATATCGCCGCCGGACAGGAACGGCGGCATCTTTTCCAGCAGCTCGGCGCGGGCGTACAGGGCACCCACGCCCATCGGCGCATACAGCTTGTGGGCAGAGCAGGCCGCAAAATCCACGTCCAGCTTTTTGACATCCACCGGGGTGTGGGGGGCGCTTTGGGCGCAGTCCAGCACGACGACGGCACCCACGGCATGGGCACGCTTGACAATCTCCTCCACGGGGGCACGCAGGCCCAGGACGTTGGAGACCATCGCCACGGCGACAACCTTGGTTTTGCTGGTGATTTTCTTGTCCAGTTCCTCGGTCGTCAGGCGGCCGTTCTCGCCGGGATACATATAAACGAGCTTTGCGCCGGTGGCCTTCGCCACGCGCTGCCAGGGTACCATGTTGGAGTGATGCTCGGCCACGGAAATGACGATTTCGTCGCCTTCGTGCAGGAAATTCATGCCGTAGCTGTACGCGACAAGGTTCAGGCTCTCCGTCGTGTTCTGGGTGAACACAATTTCGTCGTCCTCGGCATTAAAGAACTGCGCCACGGTATGGCGGGCACCCTCGTGGGCGTCGGTGGCACGCATGGCCAGCTCATAGACGCCGCGGTGGGGGTTTGCGTTCTCTTTATTATAATAGTTGACCACCGCGTTCAGAACCTGGGTGGGGTGCTGGGTGGTGGCGGCGCTGTCCAGATAGACAAGGCGCTTGCCGTTCTCGTCGGCAGCCAGAATGGGGAAATCAGCCGTCCAGTTCATCGTTCAGCCTCCCTGCAACATTTTCACGTACTTCGTCCTGCAAAGATTCCAGCGGAATCTTGTCGATAGCCGGGGCAAAGCGGGCGTCCACCATCAGGCGGCGGGCCTGCGCCTCGCTCAAACCGCGGGAGCGCAAATAGTACAGCTTGTTCTCGTCCAGGCGGCCCACGGACGCGGCATGCTGGCCTTCGACTTCCTCCTCACCGCAGAGGATGAGGGGCGCGGTACGATTGCGGGCGTTGGGGCTGAACAGCAGCACGTCCTCGCTCTCGTGGCCGACGCCGCGCTTGGCACCACGCTGGAAATCCACCGTGCCGCGCAGAATTTTATCGGCGCTGCCGGTCAGCACACCGGCGGTGTGCATCTCGCACAGGGTGTCCCTGCCAGTGTGGACGGAGACATCGTTGAAGTCGAGCACATCGTTCCCGTGGCCGAAATAGACGGCGTCCAGGTCGTACTCGCATTTGTTGTGGTTCAGCAGGGTGCGGGCACCGCAGGCGACGACACAGCCGCCCAGCTCGATGCGCACCTGCTCGACGCGGGCGGATTTGCCCTGTTCAATGGCAACAGCGTTCCAGCGGCGGGCATGGCTGCCCAGCAGCTGGACCTGCACCAGAACGACATGCGCGCCCTCAGCGGCACGAATGCGGGTCAGGTTGGCGGAAACGCCGTCCTCGGCATCGCCGCGCACGACCTGCACGACGGTCAGGCTGCTGCCCTCGGCGGCGTCGATGGTCAGGTAGGTCAGCGCGTGGGGGTGGGCGGCGTCCAGCGCGTTTTCAAACACGATAGGGGCGTCAGCTGTGCCGGAAACGGCCAGATGATTGACCAGGTTGGCATTCTCGACCAGCCAGGTGTCGGTCTCCGCGCCCATGCCGCTGGCGGCAAAATCGCCGAAATCGGCTTCGGCGGGGGCGGTCACACCGGCAGGCAGGGCAGGGGAGAGGGTCTCCGCCTTGGCCCAGCCGTCAGCGGGTACAGTGGGCAGTGCCGCCGACGCCGGTGCATAATTCACGCCCAACGGGTTCCAAGTGGCAACCGGCAGGCGGTTCATGGTTGTAGTCATATATATCACCTTATTATCTTTACCCAATGCTTCCCTTCATCTCCAGATGAATCAGGTTGTTCATCTCCACCGCGTATTCCAGCGGCAGCTCCTTGGCGATGGGCTCGGCAAAGCCGCCGACGATCAGGGCGCGGGCGTCCTCCTCGGTCATGCCGCGGCTCATCAGGTAGAAGATAGCCTCCTCGCTGATGCGGCCGATCTTGGCTTCGTGGCCGACATCCACGGCGTCGCAGCGGATGTCCATGGCCGGGATCGTGTCGGAACGGCTGCGGTCGTCCAGCATCAGGGATTCACAGCTCACGCTGGACTTGCTCCCCGCGGCATTGGGCAGAACGACCACGGAAGAACGGAAGTTCGACACGCCGCCGTCACGGGCGATACTCTTGGTGGAGATATGGCTCGTGGTGTGGGGCGCGGCGTGTACGACCTTGGCACCGGTGTCCAGGTCCTGCCCGGCACCCGCAAAGGTGATGCCGGTAAACTCCATGCGGGCACCCTCACCCTGCAAAATGCTCATCGGGTACAGGCAGCCGGTGTGGGAGCCGAAGGAGCCGGAGACCCACTCGATGGTGCCGCCCTTTTCGACCTTGGCGCGTTTGGTGTTCAGGTTGTACATATTCTTCGACCAGTTCTCGATGGTCGAGTAGCGCACGCGGGCACCCTCGCCGACGAAAATCTCGACGCAGCCTGCGTGCAGGTTGGCAACGTTGTACTTCGGGGCAGAGCAGCCCTCGATAAAGTGCAGGTAGGCGCCCTTATCGACGATGATAAGGGTGTGCTCAAACTGGCCGGCACCGGGGGCGTTCAGGCGGAAGTAGGACTGCAGCGGGATATCCACGTGTACGCCCGCAGGAACGTACACAAACGAACCGCCGCTCCACACAGCGCCGTGCAGCGCCGCAAACTTGTGGTCAGTGGGGGGCACGCACTTCATGAAGTGCTCCTTCACCATGTCGGCGTAGGGGCCGGTCAGGGCGCTCTCCATATCGGTGTAGATAACACCCTGGGCGGCAACTTCCTCTTTGACATTGTGGTAAACGACCTCGGAGTCGTACTGCGCACCCACGCCGGCCAGACTTGAACGCTCAGCCTGCGGGATGCCCAGACGCTCAAAGGTATTCTTGATGTCGTCAGGCACCTCGCTCCACTTGCCGCGCATCTCGGTGTTGGGGCGTACATAGGTGACGATGTTGCTCATGTCCAGCCCCTCCAGCGAGGGGCCCCAGGTGGGCAGGGACATCCGGTTGTAGGTGTCCAGCGCCTTCAGGCGGAATTCACGCATCCACTCGGGATCGTGCTTTTCCTCCGAGATCTTTTCCACGATCTCTGCCGTCAGGCCGGAGTTGACCTCGAACGCTGCGTTGACCTTGTCCTTGATGTCGTAGACACTGCGGTCAACCTCGGCAATCTCGGTCTTTTCAGTCTCGAAGGCTCTCATTTGGCTTCGTCCTCCTTCAGGGCGGTGAAGCCTTCCTCAATGATCTCATTGACAAGGCTGCCGTCACCGGTGCGCACGATGCGGGCATCGTCCAGCACATGGACATAATCGACCTGCAGGCCCTCAAGGATCTTGGCATTGTGGGTGATGATAATCAGGGCGTTGTCGGCGTTATGGTAGGCCTTGATGCCGCTGGCCACTGTCTTGACCGCGTCCACATCCAGGCCGGAGTCCGTCTCGTCCAGCAGGGCCAGAGCGGGCTTGAGCATGAGCAGCTGCAAGATCTCGGCCTTCTTCTTCTCGCCGCCGGAGAAGCCGACGTTCAGATAACGGTCGGCGTAGGACGGATCCATGTTCAGGGCCTCCATCTGGGCGGCCATCTCGTGGCGGAACTTCATGACCTTAACAGGCTTGCCGGTCACAGCACCGGCGGCGGTGCGCAGGAAGCTCTCCAGCGTGATGCCGGGGATCTCCTCCGGCGTCTGGAAGGAGAGGAACATACCGGCGCGCGCGCGGACATCGGCGGTCTCGTGGGTGACATCCTGACCGCGGAAGATGATCTGGCCGCGGGTGACGGTATAGCGGGGATCGCCCATCAGGGCGCTCATAAGGGTGGACTTGCCGGCGCCATTATGGCCCATCAGAACATGGGTCTCACCGGCGTTCACCGTCAGGTTCAGTCCATCAAGAAGGACCTTTTGCTCCTCCCCAACGATGACCTGTAAATCTTTGACTTCCAGCAGCGGGCTGCTCATGGAAAAAACACCTCCAAGTGGTATAACCGGGCGTCAGGGCACAGCGGCCCTGCCCAGATAGTTTTGCTCTACCGAACTATACTATACTATTTTTATAGGGATTGCAAGAGGGCAGCGCAAGAAATTGTCACAGAACACCCAAATCGGCCAATTTTCGGGCAAAATCCACCGCATTTGTAGGGGCCGGGTATGCCCGGCCCTCAGTCTTACGGCGGCTGCCCCTCTTTCCATTCTGTATCAAACCTGCTATAATGGGCGGTGTAAAGGGGGTACTGTTATGGAACTGCAAAAGGGCCGACCGGCGGATACGGCGGGCCGACTGGAAAAAGAGATACGCACCTATGACCTGCTGGATCGTCTGGGCGTCGAGTATGAGCGCGTCGACCATGCGCCCGCCATGACGATGGAGGTCTGCCAGGAAATTGACCAAACGCTGCACGCGGTCATCTGCAAGAACCTGTTTTTGTGCAACCGGCAGGAGACAAAATTTTACCTGCTGATGATCCCGGATACCAAGGTGTTCCACACCAAGGACCTGTCTGCGCAGATCGGCTCGGCCCGGCTGTCCTTTGCCAAGGCGGAGTATATGGAAAAGTTTTTGAATATCACGCCGGGTTCGGTCAGCGTGCTGGGCCTTGCCAACGATACCGACCACCGTGTCCAGCTGCTCATCGACGAGGACGTGCTGAACAGCGAGTATGTGGGCTGCCACCCCTGCATCAACACATCCAGCCTGCGGCTGCGCACGAAAGATTTGGTGGAAAAGGTGCTGCCCGCCATGGAGCATGACTTTATAAAGGTAAAGCTGTAAGGAGACGGTGATGAATATTACGGTATACCTCGGTGCGAACGAGGGAAATGACCCGCGCCTGGCCCAGGCCGTGCGGGAACTGGGCCGATGGATCGGCGAGAGCGGCAACGCGCTTATCTACGGCGGCTCTGCCTGCGGCCTGATGGGCGAACTGGCCAAAAGCGTATTGGACGCAGGCGGCAAAGCCACCGGCGTGGAACCGCAGTTTTTTGTGGATCAGGGCCTTTTGTACGATGATCTGACCGAGTTGTTCGTCACAAAAGATATGACCGAACGCAAGGCAAAGATGATCGAGCTGGGCGATGCGTTCATTGCTTTCCCCGGCGGCACCGGCACGCTGGAAGAAATCGCCGAGATCATGTCAAAAGTTTCCCTCAAGCAGCTGGACGCACCCTGCATCCTCTACAACCTGAACGGCTACTATGACAATCTGAAAGCGCTGCTGGATCACATGATTGCCATGGGGCTTTCCAGCCCCGAACGCCAGCAGGGAATCAGCTTTGCGGATAATTTAGCGGAAATCAAGACAATTTTACAGGCATAAATGGCCGGGGCGGATGGGGATATCCGCCCCGGCGTTTCGTTGCACATAAAACAAAAACCTTGAAGCATACGCTTCAAGGTCAATGGCTGCCCCAGTCCGACTTGAACGGACGACACCCTGATTAACAGTCAGGTGCTCTAACCAACTGAGCTATGGGGCAATAACGCTTTGCGCCGCCGTCAGGCGACGCTAATTATTATAGCCATCTGCGGGGCGTTTGTCAACAGGTTTTGCCAATTTTTTTGCAAAAAACTTTTTGCGCGGCCGACCCGGCGGGGCAGGCAGATTTTACACTTGCATTTTTGGGCAGAATCGTCTATGATGGAGCTTGCAACATCATTTATAAAAGGAGTCTGTATCATGGCAGAATTTACCTATGAAGTTACCGAACGCATCGCCGTTCTTTCCACCAACGCCCGCGGCTGGGAGCGTCAGCTGAATATGGTCAGCTGGAACGGCAACCCGCCGAAGTACGATATCCGCGACTGGTCCCCGGACGGCAGCCGCATGGCAAAGGGAATCAGCCTGACCGAGGATGAGCTGAAAACGCTGAAGGGCATTCTGGACGACATGGAACTGTGAGGTTCGTATGCAGGACTACCACGCTGAATTTGTGGAGATCTACAACAAAAACATCACCCGCCCCGGCGCTGACCGCCTGCTGAGCTGGCTGGAAACCACCGACTTTTTCACCGCGCCTGCCTCCACCCGGTTCCACGGCGCGTGCGAGTGCGGCCTGGTCATGCACAGCATCAACGTGTACAACGCAATGATGCAGCACTTCTACACCGAGGGCGAGAACGCCGAGAGTTATGCCATCTGCGGCCTGCTGCACGACCTGTGCAAGGCAAACTTCTATAAGGTCAGCACCCGCAATGTCAAAAACGACGCCACCGGCCAGTGGGAGAAGGTCCCGTTTTACCAGGTGGCGGATCAACTGCCCTACGGCCACGGCGAGAAGAGTGTCTACCTCATCGAGCATTTTATGCGGCTGAAAACCGCCGAGGCTATTGCCATCCGCTGGCACATGGGCGGCTTTGACGATGCCGCGCGCGGCGGCTGCTTTGCTGTCAGCGAAGCCTACAATACCTACCCGCTGGCGGTCAAGCTGCACATTGCGGACCTGACCGCCACCTACCTGATGGAGCAGGGTACCAGCGAAGTAGAAAACGGCCACCCGAAAAACAAATAACGCCAAGCCTTCCCCCAAGGGGGGAAGCCTTGGCGCTCAGCAACAAAAAGGCATATGCAGCATTTTTGCCGCATATGCCTTTTTAAAGCTTTACAAATTTTCCTGCATCCACCCGACCAGCGCGGCTTGGGACTGCGCCGCCGCGCTGCCGGTGATGGCAAGGCCCGGGGCAATTACTGCTGTGGGGCAGAGCTTGCGCAGGTCTTTCTCGCTGCGGCCCATGCCGCTGCCCTCGTTGGTGCAGTAGGGCAGCAGCTTTTTGCCGGTAAAGTCGAACGCCTCCAAAAAGGTCGCCACTGCCATGGGGATGGTGCCGCAGTAGTTGGGGTAGCCCAGCACAATGGCGTCGTAGGCCGCAATGCTCTCGGGCAGGGCGGTCAGCGCCGGGCGCTTGTGCAGCATCATGTCTGCGGTGACCTGGCTGACGCATTTGCGGTAGTTGTCCGCATAAGGCGCTGCCATTTCAATTTTGAACAGGTCGGCGTCGGGGAAAGCCTGCTTGATAAGGTCGGCGCAGATCTCGGTATTGCCGACGGCCACGCTTTTGATTGCGCCGCCAAAGTAGTTTTCGCCCGCGCGGGAAAAATAAGCAACCAGAATTTTAGACATAAAACAGCACCTCCGTTGGATTCTATACGGTAGTATACCATGAAAGGCAACTTTAAGTGCAAGGGGTAAATGCAAAATTTTACGCCCCGGCAGACAAAACGCCGCGCAGGCCCGAAAAAGCCTGCGCGGCGCTGTTTTTATACGGTATCAGGAATGGTTTTTCTTGTGGGCGGCCAGGCCGAGCGCTGCACCGCTGCACAGGGCCAGCGCAAACAGCAGCGTGACGTTCATGCTGTCGCCTGTCTGGGGGATGGTCACAGGGGGCTGCGGCGTGGCCGTAACGACCGGTGCCGGGGTGGCCGTAGGTGCGGCGGTGGGCTGTGCCGTGGCCGCCGGGGCAGCAGGTGCGGGCGTGGGGGCTTCTGTGGGGGCCGGGGTGGCCGTGGGCTTGACGACCAGCGCAGCGAGGGCGGTCTCGATGGCCTTTGCCATGGCATCCACAGCGGCCTGCTGGGTGATGTTCTTGCTGCGGTCCACGGCGTTGATGGCGGCATCCACAGCGGAGAAATCCGTGTAGTCGTCGCGGTTCAGCGCGCCCGCCTTGTCAAGCGCGGCATCGACCGCGGTGTAGTCGGCGGGTTTGTAGGTCAATGCGGCGATGGCATCCTCAATGGCCTTCGCCATGGCAGCGACCTCGGCTTGCTTTGCCTTGCTCTTGGTGCGGTCGACGGCGTCAAGCGCGGCCTGTACGGCATCATAGTTTGCATAAAGGCTGGCGTCCACCTTCTGGGCAGCGGCGACGGCATTCTCCACGGCGGTATAGTCTGCGGGAATGTTGCGGGAATCCCAGGCAAACGTGGGGTGGGAGATACCGGCGACCCATTGCACACCGTTCGCGGCGTGCAGCTGGAGGCTGTTGAGGATATCGGAAGAGGTGAAGTCGGAGACGGCGGAGCCTTGCGAGTCTGCGGTAACAGTGCTATCAATGTATTCGAGCGGAGAGGGGTCATAGTTGTTTCCGCCAGACGGCCAGAGATTGTTCGTTACCGTGCAAGTATCAGGGTCAACAAGGTAGCCAATCCAGCATGTGTTATCGTCAACAGTTGGGTCTGCTCCGATATCAGTAGTCAGAACCATGCAGTTTTCAATATTTGCATCATCTACATAGCCAATAATTCCGCCTACGTCAGCCTGAATGGAGTTGACAACGATTTTTCCGTCAAACCAGCAGTTATCAATATCGACATGGCCGAAAAGTGGGCCGCCAATGATGCCACCCAAAGAATCGAAATGGCGCATTTGGAAAGCCGGTGGATAAGCGTTACTCGAAGAACCATAGTTGCCAGTGATGGTTGCAGTGGAATAGCATCCAGAAATGCGGCTAGAAGTAGTGGCAGGCTCTTTGTTGCCATACACGGTACATCCGACAAGACCACCAACATTTTTTTCAAAAGAAGAACCACCTGCAATGGAACCAGATGTCCAGCAGTTCTCAATCACCGAGCCATCAAGAAAATCGACCAAAATGCCCTTAGCGGTGCTAGTATCAACAGGGTCGACCCAGATATCAGCGTCAGCAACGCCCAAGTTCATGACTTTACCGTGAAAAACCTGACCGAAAAGACCAGACATATAGCAGTCGCGTTCTTCACCAAACAGCGAATCATGGGAGTAGAGATTGTAAATTACATGACCTTGCCCATCGAACGTACCGTTAAAGCTGTAATACCAATCGGGATCGTATTGAGTAGCATTCTGCTTAGCCAGACCATTGCCAATAGAAATCCACTCGTGCCCGGCCAAGTCTAGGTCATTATCCAAATAAACGGTTTTCCCTTCAAATGAGGCCGGAGCGTTTTCCTTGTTGATTACCTCGGCTAACCCCGCCAACTGTTCCGCGGTAGTGATGTGGTACACCGTATCCGACTCGTGCCCAACATACCAGCTGGTGTCGGCAGTGCCGTCCCAAGCGTCGGGGGCAGCATCCTCCGCGAACGCCGCCATGGGCAGCAGCGTCAGGCAGAGCGCAAGCGCAGCCAACAGGCTTGCAATGCGTTTCTTCATTTTGTGATTCCTCCTTTATGTTGTGGACAGAAACTTATGCACCTTGCACATATTGATATCAATTTTACTCCGGGGGGGGGGCAACTTGTCAATCAGAAAAACGCCGCGCAGGGCAATATTTTTGCCGCAAATCTGCGTATGCAAAAATAGACACGCAACAAAGCGCGCGGTAAGGCTTGCGTGGTGTGTCGGAATATGATATTCATATGCCGCTTCGGCGGCAAACCGCTGCACACAACGGCAGGGCAGGTAATGAAGATGAAAGATGCTTGCTCGCAATCCTTTGTTGGGGCTTTGCCGATAAGGTATCCTTTAAGAGCTTGCTTATGCTACCGGCTCAACCGTTAGTTATAATTCTATACCTGCATAACGAAATAACGAAAAAAATCTTGAAACGATTTTGCGGCAATGCTATAATACATATTATACTCATAGGTATAAACTGTTCGAAGACGCTGCTGACAACCTGACGGGGATGGTGCTTCCATGCTCTCCCTGAAATCAGCGGAGAAAGATGGGAAAGAATGAAAAACTCTGGAACGTGCAAAGCCATGCAGACCCCGACATGGAAAAGCATCTGTGCGATGCTGTGCCTGCTGCTGTTGCTGCCAGCCGCGCTCCCTGTGAAGGCTGCCGCAGAAACCGCCCCGGCAAAGGTCGTCCGTGTCGGCTCGTTTGAGGACACCTTCAACTATGTCAACGAGAGGGGCGCAAGAAAGGGCTACGGCTACGAATTACTGCAGACCTTATCCGGCTATACAGGCTGGCAGTTCGAATATGTGACCTGCGACTGGTCAGACTGCTTTGAAAAACTCAAAAACGGCGAAATCGACATCATGGGTGATATTTCCTATACGGAGGACCGCGCCGAGGAAATGCTGTTTTCGGACGAGCCGATGGGGGAGGAAAAATATTACCTCTATGCCGATCTCTCGCGCGAGGACATCACCGCTTCCGACTTCAAAACGCTGAACGGCAAAAAGATCGGTGTTTTGATGGGAGCTGAGTCGGAGGTGATGCTGACCGAATGGGAAGAAAAATACGGCCTGAAAACGCAGCACGTCAACATCGCCAACAACACGGATGTAAAGCAAAAGCTGGCAAACCACGAGATCGACTGCTTTGTTTCACTGGAAGAATCCTGCTGGGCAGAGCTTGGCATCTCGACCATAACCCGCGTGGGAAGCTCCGCCATCTACTATGTGCTCAACAAAGACCGTTCTGATCTCAAGGAAGAACTGGACAATGCGATGCGCGCGTTGGAGGATGCTGATCCTTTTTATACGGCGGATCTCTATAAAAGGTATTTCTCGCTGGATTATACCCCTATCCTTACGGGTGAGGAAAAGGCGTGGCTCAAAGAGCACGGTGCAATCCGGATGGGCTTTCTGACGAGTGACAGCGGTGTCAGCACCCATGACCCTGCCACCGGGGAGATCACCGGGACAATAACGGATTATATTCAGTTTGCCAAAGAGTGTCTGGGAAATCAGGAACTGGAATTCCAGATGGTCGGGTATGACAGCAAAGAAGCGGAACTGGGTGCGCTGAAATCAGGCGAGATCGACATGGTTTTCCATTTCGACCAGAGTCCCAATCTGGCGGAAGAGTATCGCGTTGCCTGCACCAACACAACGTGGACCTCCAATATGATGGCGGTCACGAACAAACAGCACTTTAACGAAAACCAAGCGAACCGCGTTGCCGTTCCCCAAAACAAGCTCTCCCTGACAAGGTACCTTGCGGTTTATTATCCGCAGTGGAAGATCGTGGACTGCGCCACACCGGAGGATGCGGCAAAGCTGGTCAAGGACGGACAGGCGGACTGCTTTGTCACAGGGGTCAGCAGCCAGGAAAATTACAGCAAGAAATACGACTTTTACAGCGTTCCGCTGCCAAATCCTGCTAAATCCTGCTTTGCGGTCAACAGCGGAAACGGCATCCTGCTGTCCATCCTGAACAAAACGATCAAGGCCATGCCGGCCAATATGCTTACCGGCGCGCTGGCAATGTACAAAAGCGCCGCGCGGAAGGTTACCCTTGGCGAGTTTATAAGGGACAACTTCGTTATGGTTCTGCTGTTCAGCAGCATTTTTGTTGCAGTTATTCTGCTCGCGATTCTGAAGCTGCTTCAAAAGGCGCGCAAAGCCGAAGCTGCCGCAAGAAAAGCCGCAAACGACACGCAGGAGCTGAATGCAAAATTGCAGATCGCCGCGGAAAACGCCGAGAGCGCGAACCGCGCCAAATCCACCTTCCTGTTCAATATGTCGCATGACATCCGCACGCCCATGAACGCGATTATCGGCTACGCAGACCTTGCCGCCCGGCATTCGGACGAGCCTGCCAAGCTGGAAAAATACATGGAGAACATTCAGGTGTGCGGGCAGAACCTGCTGATGCTGCTGAACAATGTGCTGGACCTTGCCCGCATCGAGAACGATAAGACGGAGATGGAGTATTCGGTTTCGGATGTCGAGAAGGATTTCCGCAATTGCATTGCCATGTTTCGGAATCAGGCGGACAGCAAGGGGCAAACGCTTGCGGTGACGACCCATCTGCTGCACCCGTATATCTATGCGGATGTTCCGCACCTGACCGAGGTCTGCACGAACCTCGTCAGCAACGCTGTCAAATACACAGGCGCCAACGGCACGATCCGCTGCGATGTTACGCAGAAGCCCGGCGAAAAAGAGGGCTGGTGCGATATGGTGGTCACGGTTGCCGATAACGGCATCGGGATGTCGAAGGAGTTCCAGGAGCGTATCTTTGAGCCGTTTGAACGAGAACGCACGTCCACCGTCAGCAAGGTGGAAGGCAGCGGCATCGGGATGGGCATCGTGAAAAAGCTGGTCGGGCTGATGGGCGGCACCGTGGAGGTGGAGAGCAAAATCGGTGTCGGCTCCACGTTTACCGTGACCATTCCCTGCCGCATTGCATTGCAGGAGGAAGCACAGGCGAAACGAGAGATCAATCCTTCGAACCAAAAGTGCCTGTGCGGTACTAGGATCCTGCTGACCGAGGACAACGACCTCAACGCAGAGATCGCCACCGAGCTATTGCAGGAAGAAGGCTGTACGGTAGATCGCGCAAAAGACGGCGTGGAATGTGTGGATATGCTGGAAAAAGCTGCGGACGGAACTTATCAGTTGATTCTTATGGACGTCCAGATGCCTGTGATGAACGGCTACGATGCGACAAAAGTGATACGAAGAATGGACGATCCCCAAAAAGCGAATATCCCCATTGTCGCTATGACGGCAAATGCATTTTCCGAAGATAAACAGGTGGCGCTGGACGCCGGGATGAACGACCATATCGCAAAGCCAATCGATATGAGCGTTCTTGTGCCGACCCTGCGGAAATACCTTTGATGCGGACAGAAGATTACGGTGCCGGTATCTTGTGGCCCCGGACGATGTACAGCTGTGGCTGGGGCATTCCAGTTTTTCCACCACAGCCAATATTTACGCCCACATCGACGTGGACAGCAAAATGGAAGCCGCGAACATGATTGCCAGCAAAATCAACCTTGGCGAACTTCCCGAAAAAAGAAATCTCCCAAGCGAAAAATTGCTTAGGAGAAAAGCTCCGTTGGGCGAACTTGTCCGCCAAAACCAACGGAAAATAAATCCGTTTTGTCTGTCATTTGGGTTAAAAGTGGCAGACAAAATGGCAGACAAGCCTGAATCTTGTCTGCCACACAAAAAATACCTAAGCCGCTAAAAGGCTTAGGTATAAGAAATGCCGGTGGTGGGGGTCGAACCCACACGGTGTCACCACCAACGGATTTTGAGTTATTCAAGCCATTCGGAACCTAATGGCCTGAACCGGAACAAAACGGTCTTTTCCGTCACTTTCCAAAACATCAAAAACCCGAAAAAGCCTTATAAAATCAGCATTTTCGACGCAAAGCACCAAAAGTACAAGCAATTCGTCCCCTCCTCGATTATCGGCAACCAGATACCCAATTTGAGGCGCTGGAGGGATGTTGGAGGGATGTAAGCAGGATATACCTCCTGCAAACTCGTACAGGGGACATACACACTAATAGGAATTGTAACAGCTTCATCCGTTGTTGACAATACATAAATTGGAGCTGATACAATGAAAACCCGAAAATACTATGAGCAACTTTTTAACAAGTATCCCGATGTGGTGACGCTATCGCAGTTCAGAAATATGCTGGGTGGTATCGGTGACGGGACTGCAAGAAAGCTCATGCGCGAGAATCGCGTTAAGCACTATTACATCCGTTCTACCTATCTAATTCCCAAAGCCTGGGTCATTGACTATGTTCTCAGCGACCACTATGCGGAATACAAAGATCAACTGAAAGCGCAGGTTTAGACTGTGCTTGGCTAATGTAGGCGTTCAGAAATGAGCGCCTATTTTTTTATCCAATTTTGAGGAGGTGACGCAAAACATGAACACGCAAATTATCGCCATCGCCAACCAGAAAGGCGGCGTTGGCAAGACAACCACCTGCGCGAACCTGGGGATCGGGCTGGCCCAGGCCGGAAAGAAAGTGCTGCTGATCGACGGAGACCCGCAAGGCAGCCTGACCATCAGCTTGGGCCACCCCCAGCCGGACAAGCTGCCCTTTACACTGTCCGACGCTATGGGCCGTATTCTGATGGACGAGCCGCTGCGCCCTGGCGAGGGTATCTTGCACCACCCGGAGGGGGTTGACCTGATGCCCGCCGACATCCAGCTCTCCGGTATGGAGGTCTCCCTGGTGAATGCCATGAGCCGTGAGACCATCCTGCGGCAGTATCTGGACACGCTCAAGGGACAGTATTCCCATATCCTGATTGACTGCCAGCCATCCCTGGGTATGCTCACGGTCAACGCCCTGGCCGCCGCCAACAGGGTCATAATCCCCGTTCAGGCGGAGTATCTGCCCGCCAAGGGCCTGGAACAGCTGCTCCAGACCGTAAATAAGGTGAAGCGGCAAATCAACCCCAAGCTCCAGATCGACGGCATACTGCTGACGATGGTGGACAACCGCACCAACTTTGCCAAGGAAATCGCTGCCCTGCTGCGGGAGACCTATGGCAGCAAAATCAAGGTGTTCGGCACCGAGATTCCCCATTCTGTCCGGGCAAAGGAGATCAGCGCCGAGGGCAAAAGCATTTTTGCCCATGACCCTAATGGCAAGGTGGCCGAGGGCTACAAGAATCTGACCAAGGAGGTGATAAAACTTGAAAAGCAGCGCGAAAAAAGTAGAACTGGCTCCATACGATGACTTGTTTTCCACCGAAGAAAGCCGCCAGGATGCCAAGCTGGAGAAGATACGGGAAATCCCGCTGTCTGAACTGCATCCTTTCAAGAACCACCCCTTCAAAGTCAAGGATGACGAGGCCATGATGGAGACCGCCGACAGTGTGCGGCAGTACGGTGTGCTGGTTCCGGCGATTGCCCGCCCGGACCCGGAGGGCGGCTATGAGCTGGTAGCCGGACACAGGCGGCACCGGGCCAGTGAGCTTGCCGAGAAAGAGACCATGCCGGTTATTGTGCGAGACCTGGACGATGATGCCGCCACCATCATTATGGTGGACAGCAACTTGCAACGGGAAAGCCTGCTCCCCAGTGAAAGAGCATTTGCATACCGCATGAAGCTGGAGGCCATCAAACATCAGGGGGAACGCTCTGACTTAACTTCTCGCCAAGTTGGCGAGAAGTCGCAGACTTCTATTCAGCTTGTTGCAAGCCAAGCCGGTGAAAGCCAGAGGCAGGTGCAACGCTATATCCGCCTGACGGAGCTTATCCCCGAACTGCTGGATATGGTAGATGAAAAGAAAATTGCCCTCAACCCGGCTTATGAGCTGTCTTTCCTCAAAAAAGAGGAACAGCGGGACTTGCTGGACGCGATGGACAGCGAACAGGCTACCCCCTCTCTCTCCCAGGCCCAGCGGCTCAAGAAATACAGCCAGGAGGGACATCTGACCCTCGATATGATGCGTGTCATCATGGGTGAGGAAAAGAAAAGTGATCTCGACAAAGTGACTTTCACCTCCGACACCCTGCGGAAATATTTCCCCAAAAGCTATACGCCCCAGCGGATGCAGGAAACTATCATCAAGTTGCTGGAGGCATGGCAGAAAAAGCGCCAGAGAGACCAGGAACGATGAAAGGAGCCGCCTATGAGGGATATTTCAGCCCGTGAGCTGAAAGGACACAACATTCTCGCCGTGGAGCGTTTCCAGGACAGCACCCGCTGGATGATTGAGTTTTCCGTCCTGCGTCCCTGCTCCTACGGTAGTCCCGGCGATGAAATGCGGCTGTTTCTCACGGAGGACGGGTATCAGGCCGCCCTCGTAAGCCAGAAGCGCCGGGAAATCAAAATCAAGCGGTATGCCCGTGTGATCGAGGGCCATGTCCTCGACTTCAAGCCGGACAAGCGCCGCCGCCACCCGTAAACCCATCATCACTACGAAAGGAAAGGAATGAATATGTGTACTGTCCAGAGCATCAAGGATGCTATCCGGGAAAACTGCCAATCCCAATATGACATGGAATCCACCGACATTGACCGGGTTTTGCAGACCCTCCCGTTTTCTCAGGAACCGGGACCATTTTCTAAGCCGAAATCGCAAAGGCCGCTGTATTGGTTCCACGCAAGAAAATATGAAAAAGTGTAACTGCCACAATTCTTTTTACAGGATTGTGGCTTTTTTCATGCCCTGAGAACAGAAAGGAGTGAAGTCAATGGCGGTCTTTCGGATTGAAAGAACCCGCGACTATACGGTAATGAGCAATCATCACCTGCGGAACCATGAATTGTCGCTGAAGGCCAAGGGGCTGCTTTCCATGATGCTGTCCCTGCCGGATGACTGGAACTATACCACCCGTGGCCTTGCGAAAATCTGCAAGGAGGGCGTGGACGCCATCGGTAATGCGCTGCGGGAGCTGGAAACCGCCGGTTACATCGTGCGCCACCAGCTGCGGGACCGGCAGGGCCGGATCAGCGACACCGAGTATGTTATTTATGAACAGCCCCAGCCCCGGCAGGCGGAAACGCCTGGGCCGGATACGGATGTACCAGATACGGCTTCACCAGATACGGAAAACCCGTATCTGGATAAACCGGATACGGAAAAGCCCGCAGAATTAAATATAGAGAAATCAAATACCCAAAAATCAATTACTCATGGATCAAGTACCGATTCCATTCCCTTCCGGGAAACAGCGGCGGCAAGACCGCCGGAACGGAAAGGAAGGGATGCGATGTCTGTCTCAGAGATGGAAAGTTATCGGGATTTGATTCTGGAGAACATCGAGTATGACCACCTGTGCCGGGAGTTTACCACCTATCGGGAGGACCTGGACGAGATTGTGGAGCTGATGGTGGAGACCGTCTGCGCCAAGCGGAAAACCACCCGGATCGCTGGCAGCGACTTCCCCCATGAGGTGGTCCGCTCCCGTTTTTTGAAGCTGGACAGTTCCCACATCGAGTTTGTCATGGAGTGCCTGCGGAACAATACCACCGAAATCCGCAACATGAAACAGTATCTGCTTGCGGTGCTGTTCAATGCGCCCACCACTATCAGTAACCACTACACCGCACAAGTTAACCACGATATGTACGCAGGCGGCTGGTAAACAGCCGCTTTTCTGCTGCCCGAAAACACCGGGAGAAAGGATTTTGCCATGAAACGCCCCCTTGCTTACATTACAGCTCCCTGGAGCAACAGCCAGTATGAGAACGCCGAGAACGCTGCGGCCTACTGCCGTCAGGTGTACGACGCCGGGTATTCGCCCATCTGCCCGGTGCTGTTCCTGCCTACCTTCCTCAAGGACGAGATTCCCCAGGAACACAAGGACGGGCTGGATATGGCGCGGGACTACCTGCGCCGGTCCCATGTGCTGGTGGTCTGCGGCCACGGTATCGACGAGACCGTGAAGAATGACATTGCCACCGCCGAGCGCCTGCGGATCACCGCCACCACCCTGGACGGTATCCTGACCGTGAAGGGCCAGGGACGCGGGAAAGGAGGCGCACGCCATGCCTGAGCGTAAGACCGTGGGCCAGCTGATGGAGGAAATGCGCCTCAAAGCCGGGGCGCAGAACTACCACGGCCATGAGTACATGGATTTGGAGCGGTTTGCCGAGGACACCCGGCACATGATTATCTTCGATGTGCTGACCGACGATTCCCCGGTGGGCTGGAAAGGTGAACGGACCCGCCTATTTCTGACGGAGGCTGGATACCAGAAAAGCCTGGAGAACCAGGAAAAGGGCCATATCAAGATTCTCAGCCATGCCAAAGTGCGCCAGGGCCATCTGTACTATGACCGCTCCGACCAGCTGCGCTGAAAGGAGCCTGCCATGCTGAAATACCTGCTGCGGCGGCTGGTGGTCCCGCCTTAGTATCAAGCGCCACCCCTGCAAAATCCGTGGAAAGGAGGCGATGACCTATGCAGGAGGAAGTGGAAAATAGGACTTTGACGCTGGTAGTCAGCGGAACAAAGTTTACCGGGCGGTTGTTGAAAGCCGCCATCACCAAGTACCTTGCCCACCGCAAGGAAAAGAAGCTGCAAAAGCAGAAAAGCCGGGATACCCCCGTGATTCCCCACGGCAAGCAGACGGTGAAGCAGCTGATCGGCCAGAATCAGGGCGTTTCCAATATCGAGATCACCGACCCCTCCATCAAGGAGTTTGAAAAGATCGCCCGGAAGTACGGCGTGGACTATGCGGTAAAGAAGGACCGCAGCAGCTCTCCGCCCAAGTACCTGATTTTCTTCAAGGGCCGGGACGCGGATGCCCTGACCGCTGCTTTTACCGAGTACACCGGGAAAAAGGTCAGGAAGGCGGAGAAATCCGAGCGCCCGTCCGTGCTGGCAAAGCTGAGCCAGTTCAAAGAACTGGTAAAACACGCCGTCGTGGACCGGAACAAGCGGAAGGAGCTGGAACGATGAAAAAGCAGCTGAACATCAAAAAGCTCATTTTGCTGAACCTGCCGTATATCCTGATGGGGCTTTTCTCCACCAACTTCGGTGAAGCGTGGCGGATGGCCGTGGGTGCGGACGCTTCGGCAAAAATGCTCTCGTTCTTCTCCACGCTGCCGGTGGCGCTGGCCAGCTGGTGGCCCAGCCTGCACCCGCTGGACCTGCTGGTGGGCCTGTGCTGCGGCGGCGGCCTGCGGCTGGCTGTGTACCTGAAAAGCAAGAACGCCAAGAAGTACAGGCACGGCATGGAATACGGTTCTGCCCGGTGGGGAACCCATGAGGACATTGCACCCTACATCGACCCGGTATTCCAGAACAATGTGATTCTGACGAAAACGGAAAGCCTGACCATGAATAGCCGCCCGAAAGACCCTAAGACCGCCAGAAACAAAAATGTTTTGGTGATCGGCGGCTCCGGTTCCGGTAAAACCCGGTTCTGGCTGAAACCGAACCTGATGCAGATGCACAGCTCTTATGTGGTGACAGACCCCAAAGGCACCATCCTGGTGGAGTGCGGTAAAATGCTCCAGCGCGGTACACCCAAGCTGGGCAAGGACGGCAAGCCCATGAAGGATAAGCGCGGCAAGGTCATCTATGAGCCTTACCGGATCAAAGTCCTCAATACCATCAACTTCAAGAAGTCCATGCACTATAACCCCTTTGCCTACATTCACTCAGAGAAGGACATCTTGAAGCTGGTCACGACGCTGATTGCCAATACCAAGGGCGAGGGCAAGGCCGGGGACGATTTCTGGGTCAAGGCGGAGACGCTGCTGTACTGCGCCCTTATCGGGTATATCCACTACGAGGCCCCGGTGGAGGAACAGAATTTCTCCACTCTTATCGAGATGATAAACAGTATGGAAGTTCGGGAGGACGACGAGGAATACAAAAACGCCGTTGACCTGATGTTCGACGAGCTGGAATCCCGTGATTCTCGCCACTTCGCTGTCCGCCAGTATAAAAAATATAAGCTAGCTGCGGGCAAAACCGCAAAATCCATTCTGATTTCCTGCGGTGCGCGCCTTGCCGTGTTCGACATTGCGGAGCTGCGGGAGGTCACGGCCTACGACGAGCTGGAGCTGGATACCCTGGGAGACCGGAAAACCGCCCTGTTCCTCATTATGAGCGACACGGACGATAGCTTTAACTTCCTCATCTCCATGTGCTACACCCAGCTGTTCAACCTCTTGTGTGAAAAGGCGGACGATGTGTACGGCGGGCGGTTGCCGGTCCATGTGCGCTGCCTCATTGACGAGTGTGCCAACATCGGCCAGATTCCCAAGCTGGAGAAGCTGGTCGCCACCATCCGCAGCCGTGAGATCTCCGCCTGTCTGGTGCTGCAAGCACAGTCCCAGCTCAAAGCCATCTACAAGGACAACGCCGATACCATCATCGGCAACATGGATACCTCCATCTTCCTGGGCGGCAAGGAGCCGACTACCCTCAAGGAGCTGGCCGCCGTGCTGGGCAAGGAAACCATCGACACCTACAACACCGGCGAGAACCGTGGGCGGGAAACCTCCCACTCTCTCAACTACCAGAAGCTCGGCAAAGAGCTTATGAGCCAGGATGAACTGGCCGTTATGGACGGCGGCAAATGCATCCTCCAGCTGCGCGGTGTGCGGCCTTTCCTCTCGGACAAGTACGACATCACCAAGCACCCCAATTACCCGTACACAGCCGACGCGGACCCCAAGAACGCCTTTGACATCGAGGCATTCCTGTCCACCCGGCTCAAGCTCAAGCCCAACGAGGTCTACGATGTGTATGAAGTAGACGCAGAGGGCGCGTAAATCTGTTCCGCTGTGAAAGGAGTGATCTTATCTATCCGCCTCAACCGCCCCGGATGGGGCCATCGGCGTACAAAGCGGACAATCACCAAAAAATAATGAAAAAAAGGAGGACAGCCGGAATCAGGCCCCGGAAACTGGGTGCCGATTGTTCCGGCTTTTGTATGCCTATGAATGACTAAATCAAACTTTTCAAATGATTCCGGCTAACTATAATTTATGGCATTTTTCAATCAGGCTATCACCGTTCTTCAGACCCTCGTTATCGCTCTGGGCGCTGGTCTCGGCATCTGGGGTGTCATCAACCTGCTGGAAGGTTACGGCAACGACAACCCCGGTGCGAAGTCCCAGGGCATGAAGCAGCTCATGGCTGGTGCTGGCGTCGCCGTGGTCGGCATGGTCCTCGTACCCCTGCTCTCCAGCCTGTTCACCGTCTGATCGCTCCCGTCGTTAAGCTGTCATAAGAAATCCTTGCCGCCCCTGCCCCCAAGCGGGGGCGGCTGAAAGGAGGTTGACACCGTATGGATTTCTTACTCGATGCCCTTACTGACTGGCTCAAGGAAATGTTGGTAGGCGGCATTATGAGCAACTTATCGGGGATGTTCGATAGCGTGAACCAGCAGGTCGCAGACATTGCGACACAGGTGGGCCAGACCCCGCAGGGCTGGAACGGGAGTATTTTCAGCATGATCCAAAATCTCTCCAACTCCATCATGGTGCCGATTGCTGGCGTGATCCTGGCTATCGTGATGACGCTGGAGCTGATTCAGATGATTACCGACAAGAACAACCTGCATGATGTGGACACCTGGATGATCTTCAAGTGGGTGTTCAAATCTGCCGCTGCCATCCTCATCGTCTCAAACACCTGGAACATCGTGATGGGCGTGTTTGACGCAGCTCAAAGTGTGGTGGCGCAGGCGGCGGGCATCATCGGTTCCGACGCTTCCATCGACATCTCCTCTGTCATGACCGATATTGAGTCCCGGCTGATGGATATGGACCTGGGGCCGCTGTTCGGCCTGTGGTTCCAGTCGCTCTTTATCGGCATTACCATGTGGGCGCTTTACATTTGTATCTTTATCGTGATCTATGGCCGTATGATTGAGATTTACCTTGTGACTTCGGTGGCCCCCATCCCTATGGCCACCATGATGGGCAAGGAATGGGGCGGCATGGGCCAGAACTATCTGCGCTCGTTGATTGCTCTGGGCTTCCAGGCATTTCTCATCATCGTCTGTGTGGCAATCTATGCCGTGCTGGTACAAAACATTGCCACCGAATCGGATGTCATCATGGCCATCTGGAGTTGTGTGGGTTATACGGTCCTGTTGTGCTTTACGCTCTTTAAGACCGGCAGCCTCGCAAAATCTGTTTTCAATGCACATTAACCAGGAAGGAGGTAATCCCTTTGGCTTATGTACCCGTACCCAAGGATCTTACGAAAGTCAAAACCAAGGTCGCGTTCAACTTAACCAAGAGGCAGCTTGTCTGCTTCGGCGGCGGTGCGCTGATCGGCGTACCGCTTTTCTTCCTGCTCCGGGGGCCTGTGGGAAACAGCGTGGCTGCCATGTGTATGATGTTGGTCATGCTGCCCTTCTTCATGCTGGCGATGTATGAAAAACACGGTCAGCCCCTGGAAAAGATCGTGGGCAACATCATCAAGGTGGCCGTCATCCGACCCAAGGAGCGCCCGTATAAGACCAACAATTTTTATGCCGCTCTGGAGCGGCAGGAAAAACTCGACAAGGAGGTGTATGACATTGTTCACGGCAATCAAAAGCTGGCTGCACCGGCTGTTCGGAAAAGACGAAAAGACCGCGCAGCCGGTTAATCAGAAAAAGATGAAAAAGCTGTCCCGTGCCGACAGAAAGCAGATCGAGGCCGCCATCGCCCGTGCCAACCGCACAGACCGAAAAGAGAAGTCGGCTCAGGACAGTATCCCCTATGAACGGATGTGGCCGGACGGTATCTGCCGTGTGGCAGGCAGCCACTACACAAAGACCATCCAATTCCAGGACATCAACTATCAGCTCTCGCAGAACGAGGACAAGACAGCAATCTTCGAGGGTTGGTGTGACTTCCTCAACTACTTCGACAGCTCCATTCAGTTTCAGCTGTCTTTTTTGAACCTCGCAGCCTCCGAGGAAACCTTTGCCCACGCCATCAACATCCCTCTCCAGGAGGATGATTTTGACAGTATCCGGGTGGAATACATGACTATGCTGCAAAACCAGCTGGCAAAGGGCAACAATGGCCTCATCAAGACCAAGTATCTGACTTTCGGTATCGACGCCGACAGCCTCAAGGCCGCCAAGCCCCGTCTGGAGCGTATTGAGACCGACATTCTCAATAACTTCAAGCGTCTGGGCGTGGCCGCCGAGACCCTGGACGGCAAGGCGCGACTGGCACAGCTCCACGGTATCTTCCACATGGATGAACAGGTGCCGTTCCGCTTTGAATGGGATTGGCTGGCTCCGTCTGGTCTGTCCACCAAGGACTTCATCGCACCGTCCGGCTTCGAGTTCCGTACCGGCAAGCAGTTCCGTATGGGTAAGAAATACGGGGCTGTTTCTTTTTTGCAGATTCTCGCGCCGGAGCTGAATGACCGAATGCTGGCGGATTTCCTGGACATGGAATCCAGCCTGATCGTCAGCCTGCATATCCAGTCCGTGGATCAGATCAAGGCCATCAAGACGGTCAAGCGCAAGATCACCGACCTGGACCGCAGCAAGATTGAGGAACAGAAAAAGGCTGTCCGTGCCGGGTATGACATGGACATCATTCCCTCCGACCTTGCCACCTACGGTGCCGAGGCCAAGAAGCTCTTACAGGATTTGCAGAGCCGGAACGAGCGAATGTTCCTTGTCACCTTTCTGGTGCTGAACACGGCAGACAATCCCCGGCAGCTGGACAACAATGTATTCCAGGCCAGCTCCATCGCGCAGAAGTACAACTGCCAGCTGACAAGGCTTGACTTCCAGCAGGAAGAAGGGCTGATGTCCGCGCTGCCCCTGGGCCTCAATCAGATCGAGATTCAGCGAGGGCTGACCACCAGTTCCACGGCTATCTTTGTTCCGTTCACCACCCAGGAGCTTTTCCAGAACGGCAAAGAGGCGCTGTACTACGGGATCAACGCCCTGTCCAACAACCTCATCATGGTGGACCGCAAGCTGCTGAAAAACCCCAACGGACTGATTCTCGGTACGCCGGGTTCCGGCAAGTCCTTCAGCGCCAAGCGCGAGATCGCCAACTGTTTCCTGCTCACCAATGATGACATCATCATCTGTGACCCGGAGGCCGAGTATGCGCCCCTGGTGGAGCGCCTGCATGGGCAGGTCATCAAGATTTCGCCTACCTCCACCAACTACATCAACCCGATGGACTTGAATCTGGACTACTCGGACGATGAAAGTCCGCTGTCTCTCAAGTCCGACTTCATCTTGTCCCTTTGTGAACTGATCGTGGGCGGCAAAGAGGGCTTGCAGCCGGTGCAGAAAACCATCATTGACCGCTGTGTGCGGCTGGTCTATCAGACCTATCTCAATGACCCCCGCCCGGAGAATATGCCCATTTTGGAGGACCTTTACAATCTGCTGCGGGCGCAGGAGGAAAAAGAGGCACAGTACATCGCCACGGCGCTGGAAATCTATGTGACCGGCTCCCTCAATGTGTTCAACCACCAGAGCAATGTGGACATCAACAACCGCATTGTCTGCTATGACATCAAGGAGCTGGGCAAGCAGCTGAAAAAGATCGGTATGCTGGTGGTCCAGGACCAGGTATGGAACCGCGTCACCATCAATCGTGCCGCCCACAAGTCCACCCGCTACTACATCGACGAGATGCACCTGCTGCTGAAAGAGGAGCAGACCGCCGCTTATACCGTCGAGATTTGGAAGCGTTTCCGCAAGTGGGGCGGCATTCCCACCGGCATCACGCAGAATGTCAAAGACCTTTTGAGCAGCCGCGAGGTAGAGAACATCTTTGAAAACTCCGACTTCGTGTATATGCTCAACCAGGCGGGCGGAGACCGGCAGATTCTCGCCAAGCAGCTGGGCATTTCCCCGCACCAGCTTTCCTATGTGACCCACTCCAGCGAGGGCGAGGGCCTGCTGTTCTATGGCTCCACGATCTTGCCTTTCGTGGATCACTTCCCGAAGAATACCGAGCTGTACCGCATTATGACCACCAAACCCCAGGAACTAAAAAAGGAGGATGAATGACCATGAAACCCAATACTGAACTGAACACCATGATGTTTTTTGACGATGCCCTGGAGAGTGAGCGCACCTGTCTGCTCACCGAGCTGGCCGATGCCGTCAGCGAGACCCGCACGGCGGCGGATCAGGCAGCGGAGCTGAACGAGGATGGCGAAGCGGGCCTGCTGCGCCTGACGGAAATCTGGTGTGCCATGAACGGTGTTCCCGCCATCGTCATCTTCGAGGGCGGGCAGTCTGAGCTGCTGGCCAATGTGGTGGCGCAGATCTACGCCCATCTGCTTCAGCATCCCTTCCATGACCCTGTGGGGCTGGCCGTCTGTGTGGAGCTGCGCTACATGACGGACGCCCTCATGCTGGGTGAATGGTTTGAATAAGGAACCGCGCCTGCGCTTTACAGACGAGGAACGGGCTGACCCGGCGCTGGAGAAGCCCATTCGCAAGGCGGACAAGGCCGCCGCCAAAGCGGATAAGGCGCAGGCTAAAATTCCCAAAAAGCAAGTCCGGCAAAAGACGGTGGACCCGGAGACCGGTAAAGTGACCACCAAACTGGTGCTGGAGGACAAGAAGAAGCCGCCCTCCAAGCTGTCCCATGCGGTGCGGGATACCCCCGCCAATGCCGCCCTGGGGAAAGTTCACAAGGAAATCCGGGAGACCGAACAGGACAATGTGGGCGTGGAAAGCGCCCACAAGTCCGAGGAGGCTGCTGAGACCGGCGCACGGTTGGTTCGGGAGGGCTACCGCAGCCACAAGTTGAAGCCCTACCGCAAGGCAGCCCAGGCCGAGCAGAAGCTGGAGAAGGCCAATGTGAACGCCCTGTATCAGAAGTCCCTGCGGGAAAATCCTCAGTTTGCCAGCAACCCCATTTCCCGCTGGCAGCAGAAACAGGCCATCAAAAAAGAATACGCTGCCGCCAAGCGCGCCGGTCAAACTGCTGGGAATACCGCAAGCGCAGCCCAAAAGACCGGCAAGGCCGCCAAGACGGTCAAGGAAAAGGCACAGGAGGCCGGGGCATTCGTCATGCGCCACAAAAAGGGCTTTCTGATTGCTGGCGCGATCTTCCTGCTGGTCTGTATGCTGCTCAACACCATGTCCTCTTGCTCCATGATGGCGCAGAGCATCGGTTCTGTGGTGTCCGGCACCACCTATCCGTCGGATGACCCGGAGCTGGTGGCGGTGGAGGCGGACTACGCTGCCAAGGAAGCGGCGCTGCAAGCCGAGATCGACAACATCGAAAGCAGCCATCCGGGGTATGACGAGTACCGCTACGACCTCGACATGATCGGGCATGACCCCCATGAGCTGGCGGCCTACCTGTCCGCTGTCTTGCAGGGCTACACCCGGCAGAGCGCCCAGGCAGAGCTGGAGCGTGTATTTGATGCCCAGTATCAGCTGACGCTCATCGAGGAAGTTGAAGTACGCTATCGGACGGAAACCCGGACTGACAGCGAGGGCAATAGCTACACCGTTCAGGTTCCTTACAACTACTACATTCTGAATGTGAAGCTCACCAGCAAGCCCATTTCGTCTGTTGCCTCGGAGCTGTTGACCCCGGAACAGCTGGAGATGTACCAGGTGTACCGGCAGACGCTGGGCAACAAGCCGCTGATTTTCGGCGGTGGTTCCTCCGACACCAGCGATTCCGAGAGTTTAGCTGGTGTTGAGTTCGTCAACGGCACCCGCCCCGGCAATCAGGCCGTGGTGGATATAGCGAAAAGTCAGGTGGGCAATGTGGGCGGTCAGCCCTACTGGAGCTGGTACGGCTTCAATTCCCGTGTGGAATGGTGCGCCTGCTTCGTGTCCTGGTGCTACGGCCAGATGGGGCTGTCTGAGCCGCGTTTTGCCGCCTGCCAGTCTCAGGGCATCCCGTGGTTCCAATCCCACGGACAATGGGGCGGGCGTGATTACGCCAATATTGCCCCCGGCGACGCCATCTTCTTCGATTGGGACCTGGATGGCAGCGCCGACCATGTGGGCCTTGTGGTCGGCACGGACGGCAGCCGGGTCTACACCGTGGAGGGCAATTCCGGCGACGCCTGCAAGATCAAGAGTTATTCCCTGACCTACGAGTGCATCAAGGGCTACGGCCTGATGAACTGGTAAGGCCGATTTATGAGAAAAGGAGTGATTGAAATGGCTAAGAACAAAATCCAGCGCATTGACCAGGAGATTGCCAAGGTCCGCGAGAAGATCGCGGAGTACCAGGACAAGCTGAAAACCCTGGAGGCGCAGAAAACCGAAGCGGAGAACCTGGAGATCGTCCAGATGGTGCGCGCCCTGCGGCTGACCCCGGAGCAGCTGAATGCCATGCTCTCCGGCGGCACGGTCCCCGGCATGGTTGCTGCCTCCGCTGACTACGACGAACAGGAGGACACCGACCATGAAGAATAAGAGAATTTTCAAGACCTTTTCGGCCCTCTGCGCCGCCTTGGTGCTGATGATGGGCCTTTCCGTGACCGCCTTTGCCCAGGGGACGGACCAGCCTCCGGCGGAGGACGCCACAAACGACGCCAATGTGGTGGTGGAGGAAACCGAGGACAGTCCGGCCCTGACCCCGGATGGCAACGCCGCCCTGGTGGATGATTTCGGCGGCAACAAGCAGCTCATCACCGTCACCACCAAGGCGGGCAACTACTTCTACATTCTCATTGACCGGGCCAACGAGGACAAGGAAACTGCTGTCCACTTCTTGAACCAGGTGGACGAGGCGGACCTGATGGCGTTGATGGAGGACAGTCAGACTACCCAGGAGCAGCCCGCCACCTGTACCTGTACGGAGAAATGTGTGGCCGGTGCGGTGAATACGGCCTGCACGGTGTGTGCCACCAATATGAGCGCCTGCACGGGTAAGGAGCCGGAACCGGAGACCCCGGAAGAAACCCCGGAGCCGGAAGAACCGGCGCAGAAACCCGCAGGACTGAATCCGGCCATTCTTTTGGCGGTGCTGGCTCTGATGGGTGGCGGCGGCGCTTTTGCCTACTTTAAGCTGGTGAAAAACAAACCCAAGACCAAGGGCAACGACAATTTGGACGATTATGACTACGGCGAGGATGATACCGACCAGGAGGACGAGGACTCCTGGGAGACCGAGGAATCTGACGAGCTGGACGCTGACGGGGGCGGCGACGAGGAAAGCGAGGACAAGACGGTTTGACCCGCTTCACCGACAGCCCCTATGAACGCATGATGACACGCAGGCCGGAGGGCGGGAAGGAAACTTCCCGTCCTCCTTCTTTATCTCCCGGCCACCCCTGTTATGGCTGCGGAAATTACCGTGACGGTCAGCCCTGCGTGGGATTCTGCCACCGGCAGCTGACCGCATGGCTGCGGGAAAGGAGGAAGAAAAACCATGAAGCTGGTGATCGCTGAGAAACCGTCCGTTGCCCAAAGTCTGGCCGCCGTGATCGGGGCCACCGCCCGCAAGGACGGCTACCTGGAGGGCGGCGGCTGGCGAGTGAGCTGGTGTGTGGGCCACCTGGCTGGGCTGGCCGACGCCGACGCTTATAACCCGGACTACGCCAAGTGGCGCTATGACGATCTGCCCATTCTGCCGGAACCCTGGCAGATGGTGGTGAGCAAGGACAAGAAGAAACAGTTTGATGTGCTGAAACAGCTGATGAACGCCCCGGATGTGACCGAGGTGGTGAACGCCTGCGATGCCGGACGCGAGGGGGAGCTGATCTTCCGCGCCGTCTACGAGCTGGCGGGCTGCCAGAAGCCCATGAAGCGGCTCTGGATTTCCTCGATGGAGGATTCCGCCATCCGGGAGGGCTTTGCGAACCTGCGCCCCGGCGCGGACTATGACGGCCTGCGGGATGCGGCACTCTGCCGCGCCAAGGCGGACTGGCTGGTGGGTATCAATGCCACCCGGCTGTTTTCCGTGCTGTACCACCGGACCCTCAACATCGGGCGCGTCATGTCCCCAACACTGGCCCTCATTGTCCAGCGGGAGGCCGAGATCGACACCTTTAAGCCGGTGCCGTTTTACACGGTGACGCTGGAGCTGCCCGGTTTCTCTGTTTCAGGGGAACGCATGGCGGACAAGGTCGCCGCCCAGCAGCTGAAAACGGCCTGCCAGGGTGCGGCTGCTACGGTGAAAAAGGTGGAGCGCAAGGACAAATCCGAGAAGCCGCCCGCCCTCTATGACCTGACCACCCTCCAGCGGGACGCCAACCGGCTGCTGGGGTTCACAGCCCAGCAAACCCTGGACTATTTGCAGAACCTCTATGAAAAGAAGCTCTGTACCTACCCCCGGACGGACAGCCGTTACCTGACTTCGGATATGGCAGCGAGTCTGCCGGAGCTGGTCCGGCTCACTGCTGGGGCGCTGCCCTTTGCCGCTGGTATGGAGCTTGCCTGCAATGCGGCCCAGGTCATCAACGACAAGAAAGTGACCGACCACCATGCGGTGATCCCTACCCGCAACCTCCAGGGCGCGGACCTGACCGGCCTGCCGGTGGGCGAAAAGGCGGTGCTGGAGCTGGTGGCTCTGCGGCTGCTGTGCGCCGTGGCCCAACCCTATACCTTTGCGGAAACCGCCGTTGTTGTAGAGTGCGCCGGTGCGGAGTTTACCGCCAAGGGCCGCACGGTGAAACAACCCGGCTGGCGGGCGCTGGACGCTGCATACCGCGCAGGGCTGAAAAATGCAGAACCGGAAACCGAGGACAAGGCTCTGCCGGAGCTGTCTGAAGGTCAGACGCTGCCCCTTTCTGGTGCTGCCGTCAAGGAGGGCAAGACCACCCCGCCCAAGCACTTCACCGAAGATACGCTGCTTTCCGCGATGGAGACTGCCGGGAAGGACGATATGCCGGAGGACGCCGAACGCAAGGGCCTGGGGACCCCGGCCACCCGCGCCGGTATCTTGGAAAAGCTGGTGTCCACCGGCTTTCTGGAACGCAAAAAGAGCAAGAAAACCGTGCAGCTCATGCCCTCCCATGATGCGGTATCCCTTATCACCGTGCTGCCGGAGCAGCTGCAATCGCCCCTGCTGACCGCTGAATGGGAGTACCGACTGGGTGAGATCGAGCGCGGCGAGCTGGCCCCGGAGGATTTCATGGATGGAATTTCCACTATGCTCAAGGAGCTGGTGGGAACCTATCAGATGATTAAAGGCACCGAGTATCTGTTCACGCCGCCCCGCGAGGTGGTGGGCAAATGCCCCCGCTGCGGTGGCGATGTGGCGGAGCTGCAAAAGGGGTTCTTCTGCCAGAACGAGGGCTGTAAATTTGCCATTTGGAAAAACAACAAGTGGTGGGAGCTGAAGCGCAAGCAGCCCACCAAGGCCATCGTGACGGCGCTGCTCAAAAATGGCCGCGCCCATGTAAGCGGCCTGTACTCCGAGAAAACCGGCAAGACCTACGACGCCACCGTGGTGCTGGAGGACGATGGGCAGTACGCCAACTTCAAGCTGGAGTTTGACCAGCAGAAAGGCGGCAAACGATGAAGCTCTCCCTCTATGAACAGGAAACCATCATCCTCTACAACCAGGCTGAAGCCACCGCCGAGGTCTATACCCATGACCCCCGGCTACTGGAAAAGCTGCGGCGGCTGGCGGAGAAATACCCGGATCAGATTATGAAAAAGGACCACCAAACCTTTCTCGTTCCCAAACGCTGCGTGTCCGTCCGGGAACCGTACAGCGCCGAGCGCCGTAAGGCAGCCAGTGAACGGGCCAAGGCTGCCGGGTACAGGCCGCCCACCCCCAAGAAAGGCAAAGAATGAGCATGGCCGAGAGCGTCTTTGAGGCCGTCAAACAGTCTGTCGCCGTCCGGGAAGCGGCGCAGATGTATGGGATCGAGGTCAACCGGAGCGGCATGGCCTGTTGCCCGTTCCACGATGACAAAAATCCCAGCATGAAGCTGAACGAGGAATACTTCTACTGCTTCGGCTGCGGAGCCACCGGTGATGTAATCGACTTCACAGCGAGGCTCTACAATCTGTCCCCCAAAGAGGCCGCCGAGAAGCTGGCCCAAGATTTTGGCCTGGCTTATGACAGTCAGGCCCCTCCCCGGAGGCGCTATGTCCGGCGGAAATCCGAGGCCCAGAAATTCAAGGAGGACCGGGACCATGCCTTTCGTGTCCTGGCCGACTACTTTCATTTGCTCCGCAAGTGGGAAACGGACTACACACCCAAAACACCGGAGGAAAATCCACATCCCCGATTCATGGAGGCAATCCAGAAAAAAGACTATGTGGGCTATCTGCTGGATTTTTTCCTGGAGGATACCCCTGATGAACAAAGACTGTGGATTGCCGAACATCAATCAGAAATCGCCAATTTGGAAAGGAGAGTGAAAATCATGGCTGATAAGCCCACCAACCGGGAGCGGTTGCAGGAAATCACGGCGGGTATTGAACAGGGTATCAAGGAGCTGTTCGAGAGTGAAAAATATATGCGCTACCTGTCCGTCATGTCCAAGTTCCATCGCTACTCCGTCAACAACACCATGCTCATCTATATGCAGCGCCCGGACGCCACCCTGGTGGCCGGGTTCAACAAGTGGAAAAACCAATTTGAGCGCCATGTGAAAAAGGGCGAGCATGGTATCACCATCATCGCCCCCACGCCCTACAAAAAGAAAATCGAGGAAATGAAGCGTGACCCGGATACCCATGCACCCATCCTGGACGCGGATGGCAAGGCCGTCATGGAGGAAAAGGAAATCGAAATCCCCATGTTCCGCCCGGTCAAGGTGTTCGATGTGAGCCAGACGGACGGCAAGCCTCTGCCGGAACTGGCCTCCAGCCTGTCCGGGACGGTGCCACATTATGAGGCGTTCATGGAAGCTCTGCGCCGCTCTGCCCCGGTCCCCATCGAGTTTGAGCCGATGGCTGGCAACATGGACGGCTACTTTTCCTCCGAGCAGCAGCGGATCGCCATCCGGGAAGGCATGAGCGAGGTGCAGACTGTTTCCGCCGCTGTCCATGAGACCGCACACAGCAAGCTCCACGACCCGAAAAAATATGAAATCGAGCAGTCCTGGAAAGTTGTCATGGATAGCGGTGGAGGCACAGTAAGAGATTTTCAATCTGGATTTGCAACTGAGGTCGAGGCAGAACAGTTTGCTACCGAAATGGGCTGGCGCTTTGTGGACGAGAATCGGTTTGAGTGGCGGCTGGAGGTGCAGGAAGATCTGACGGCGGTGAAACAAGCCGCTAAGAACCGCAACACCGAGGAAGTGGAGGCCGAGAGCATTTCCTATGCGGTCTGCCAGTATTTCGGCATCCAGACCGGTGAAAACAGCTTTGGCTACATCGCTTCCTGGTCCAAGGACAAGGAGCTGAAGGAGCTGCGGGCCAGCCTGGAGACCATCAACAAGACTTCCTGTGAGCTGATTAACGACATCGAGCGCAACTACAAGGAAATCTGCAAGGAGCGCGGCATTGACCTGACTGCCGCCCCGGAGCCGGAGCAGACATGCCCGCAGGCTGCGGAAGAAGTATCTCAGCCCAGCGCCGAGTACCAGGAGGCCCTGCTGGTGTTGGATGATGCCACATATCTTCATGTTCAGCCCTGCGATACCGGCTGGGACTACACGCTCTACGATGTGGCAACTATGAAGCAGATGGACGGCGGCCAGCTGGATGGACCGGACATGGGCCGTTCCGCAGCGGTCAGCCACATCTGCAAGGACCTGGGGCTGGGTGACAAATCCATCAAGTATGCGCCGCTGTCCATGATCGAGACTTTGTATGAACAGGCCAGCCAGCAGACCGCAGAAGCCGCAGCCGCCCTGCTACCGGATGCTCAGGAACAGGCGCTGGACGAATATCCCATGCCGGACCCGGTTCTGACCCAGGACGATCTGGAGAAATGCGGCTGCCTGGACAGCGATCTTTTGCCCCTCTCCAAAGAGAGAGCCTATGAGCTGATGGAGCGTGACCTGACCGTTTACATTATCCAGGAGGGCGAAAATCCGGTGATGGCCTTTGACACCGCTGACCTGGATGCCCATGACGGTATCTTTGCCATGCCCCGCGAGGAATGGGAGGAAAGCCCGGAGTTTGATAAGCTGGTCAAGGACCGCATGGCCCACCAGGAGGAACGGGAGCAGGCGTTTCTCTCCCACAAGGGGGACTGCTTCGCTATTTATCAGGTGAAGCACACCGACGAGCTGCGGGACATCCGCTATGAGGGCCTGGAATGGCTCCAGTCCATCGGGCAGACGGTGCAGCGGGACAACTATGAGTTGGTCTACACCGCTCCGCTGCTGCCCTCCGATCTGAAAGGCGATACCGCCGAACAGCTCTTTTACCGCTTCAACAATGAACATCCCGCCGATTACCGCCATCCGTCCATGAGCGTAAGCGACATCGTTGCCATTAAGCGGGATGGCAAGGTATCCTGTCATTACTGCGACAGCTTCGGCTTTGAGCAGGTTCCCGGATTCCTGCCGGACAATCCGCTGAAAAATGCGGAAATGGTCGTGGAGGATGACTACGGTATGATCGACGGCATCATCAACAACGGACCCAAGGAGCCGACAGTGGCCCAGCTGGAACAGCAGGCCCGCAGCGGCCAGCCGATTTCTTTCATGGATTTGGCTGCCGCCGCCCACCGGGAGGAACGGGAAAAGAAAAAGTCCGTCATGGAGCAGCTGAAAAGCCAGCCCAAGGCGGAACACAAAAAGACAGCGCCCAAAAAGAGCGCGGAAAGGGAGATTTGATATGGGAAACTTCACTTTTGAGGAAACGAACCTGCTTTGTATCTACAACACCGGCAGCCGCACCGGGCTGATCGAAGCCCTGACGGAGATGTGCGGTGAGCTTTCGCCGGAGGAAGCCGAGCTGCGGGAGCTGACGGACAGCGCCCTCTCCAAGCTCCGGGCTATGAGCGACGCCGAGTTTGCCGAGCTGGAGCTGTACCCGGATTTCGACGAGTAAAAACCACACCAAGACCCAGCGGGGCGGCCTGATGTGCCGCCCCATTTCTATTTAACATGAAGGGAGGACAGAAAACCATGCCATCCAAAGCTGAATTTTACCGGCAGATGGCCGAACAGGTATCGACCCGGCTTGTGGGCAGCTGGAAAGAATGGACAGCCTTTCTTACCACCGCCGCCCGCCTCTACAAATATCCGTTCCATGAGCAGATGATGATTTACGCCCAGCGCCCGGACGCCACCGCCTGCGCCGAGTACGATCTGTGGAACGAAAAAATGGGGCGGTATGTACGGCGCGGCTCCAAGGGGATCGCTCTGGTGGACGATTCCGGCGACAGGCCCCGCCTGCGCTATGTGTTCGATATTTCCGACACCGGGACCCGCGAACATTCCCGCACCCCCTGGCTGTGGCAGCTGGAGGAACAGCACATCGGGCCTGTGTCGGCCATGCTGGAGCGCAACTACGGTGTTGCTGGTGACAATCTTGCCCAGCAGCTCACCGATGTGGCCGGAAAACTGGCGAGTGAGTATTGGGACGAGCATCAACAGGACTTCCGTTATATCGTTGACGGTTCGTTCCTGGAGGAGTACGATGAACTCAACATCGAAGTCCAATTTAAGTCCGCCGCCACCGTCAGCATCGCCTACGCCCTGATGTCCCGCTGTGGGCTGGATACAGACCAGTATTTCCAGCATGAGGACTTCATGCCGATTTTCGATTTCAATACCCCGGCCACGGTTGGGGCGTTGGGAGCGGCGGTCAGCCAGATCAACCAGCAGGTGCTGCGGCAGATCGGTGTCACCGTCCAACATTATGAGCGTGAGCAACTCGCGGAAAGGAGCGTTACACATGGAGAACAACCTGACTTACACGAGGAACGGCGATTACCTGATTCCCGACCTGAGCCTGAGCGAACAGCCGGAGAAGCCCCTAGGCAAGTACGGCAGGATGCGGAAAGCGTACCTGAAGGAACACCGGCCCCTGATCTACAACCAGCTGCTGCTGACCGAGAAGCTGTACCCGCACCTGCTGGAGATCGACGAGACGGCGAACAGCCGTCTGGAGCAGATGATGCCCCAGTTGGCGGAGTCGGCGGGCGCGACGGAGGAGCTGAAAGCCCGCGATCCGATGCGCTGGGTGGGCCTGATGAACACCTGCAAGGCCCAGGCGGAGGAGATTTTGCTGGCGGAGCTTATCAACAGCTAACCCTAAACCTGTTCCTCTCCGAAGCTGAACAAATCCAAAGAATAGATGAAGCAGAGAATGTGAAAACATCCTCTGCTTTTTCTTTTGCCCAAGAACAGCCGCAGCCTGACCCGGCTGTGTGGGAATACAACGGCGTCAAGGAGCGACACCCGGATGATATGGTCCTGTATCAGATGGGCGATTTCTTCGAGATTTATGGCGAGGACGCCAAAGAAGCCGCGCCGGAGCTGGGATTGCAACTGGTCTCCCGTGCTATCCCTGTCGGTGGCCGTGTGGAAATGTGCGGGTTCCCGGCAAACCGGCTGGAGCAGTACCTGGAACAGCTCCGGGCCAAGCATGATGTGACGGTCTCCGCCACCCTGGAGGGCAGCACCCAGCGCCGGGAGTATTCCGTTCTTTCTATCGACCATGAGGCCGAACAGGACATCAGCGCCCATGAAGCGGAGTATGGTGCTGACGGGTTCCGGGCGTTCCGGGACGAAGAAGCCATCCAAGCCGCCACCCTCCGGGAGCTGCATGAGCAATACAAGCCCATCGTGCTGGAGGCTGTTACCCAGGACATCAGATACCGGAACGCCTGCGGTCACAGTGACTACGAGAACGCCGTGATCGAGGGCAACGCCGCTATTCGCCGTGCTGTCCTGGGGTCCGGTAATATGGGGCTGCTTCGCCTCTATTCTGACACCCCGGAGTTCCGGCAGCGCCTTCATCGGGAAGTCATAGACGAGACCTATCCCAAGCTCCATGAGCTGCTGCGCCCTCTCTCGGACAATGACATCGACAAGGCTATCCAGGACTGGAATGGCAAAATCGAGAGCAAACACGCCGTTGTCCGCTACATGAAAGACCATGCGCGAGAAAGAGACACCGCAGCATGGCTGGCCCATGAGTTTGACGGCGGCGATGGTAAAACCCCGTTTGCGATCCGCCCGGAAAGCCCCGAAGGAACGGCACTGCCCTGGCCCAAGGTGCAGCGCCGGATTGCCCAGCTCATCAAGGAGGATCGCTTCTACACCCAGGTCGAACAGGATAATCTGGACGATGTGGACCCCATCGCCATCCGGGAGGCCCTGGCCCAGCGCGGCATTGTGGACGGCCATGTGGTGGACCCGGAAAAGCTGGACAACGACCCCTTTATTCAGCAGGTCATGCGGGATGTGGAGGCCATATCCAGGGAGACCACTCAAGCCGACCAGCCGGAACAGCCTTCTTCCGGCGATTCGCGTGTTCCTGTGTCAGACGAAGAATATGCTGCGGCCCGTGGCACGGTCCGGGAACGGACTTCTTATGATCCAACAGTCCCTCCATACAATGTGGGGGATATTGTCTATCTGGATGACCTCGCCCACCGGATCACGGAGCTGCGGGATGACACGGTGCAGCTGCTGCCCACCGGCATGAGCTATCCCATCTACCGGGCTGAGAGCCGGGAACGGTTTGAGCAGCTTTTGCGGGAGGATAACCGCAATGACTTCTATACCGAGTTCCTGCCTGCAAATCTGGATACGGTGGACCAGGACCTGCGGGATGTGCTTGCCCATGGCCTGATTGGTGAAGCGGACAAGGCGGAGCTTTCCGAGCTTCTTCGCAACGGCAAGAGCAACCAGGAGGTGGCCCTGTGGCTGAGCCGGGCCTATCCCAACATCGTGGAAACGATGGAGCTGGAGACCGGCGAGACCGCCGATTACCGCACGATGCCGGAAGGTGTTGAACTGGAAGTGCTGGATGCAGATGAAAAGCGTCTGGCCATGCTGTTCTTCCAGTGGAGCGAGGTTGCGCCTTTGCTGCGCGGGATGTATGCCCGTCAGCTGGACGGTTTTGGGCAGGAACGCCCCGAACCGGCTGCCGAAGCTCCGACCTTCCAATCCGAGACTGTGGCTGTCTATCCGGGCCACAAGAACCATCTGCCCTATGATGTGGTTGTTCAGACCCTGAGAACCAATGAGCCGGAGCCTCCTACACCTGTCACCGAGCCGGAGAAAACCCCGGATGAAGTGCTGGACGAACACCCCGTTTCCATTCAGGTAAACGGCGAGTGGCAGACCTTCCCCAATGTCAAAGCTGCCGAGAAAGCCTCTTATGAGGAATACAAGGCCAATCTGCGCCGCACCGCCGAGAATTTCCGTATCACTGACGATCACCTGGGCGAAGGCGGCCCCAAGGCCAAGTTCCAGGCCAATGTCGAGGCAATCAAGCTGCTGAAATACCTGGAGGAAACCACTGGGCAGGCAACGCCGGAACAGCAGAAAATCCTTTCCCGGTATGTGGGTTGGGGCGGCCTTGCCGATGCCTTTGACCCCGACAAGGAAAGCTGGAGCAAGGAATATGCCCAGCTGAAGGAGCTGCTGACCCCAGAGGAATATGCCGCTGCCAGAGGTTCTACCCTCAACGCCCACTACACCAGCCCTACGGTCATCAAAGCGATTTACGAGGCTGTGGGCCGTATGGGATTTGAGACCGGCAACATCCTGGAGCCGTCCTGTGGTGTGGGCAATTTCTTCGGTATGCTGCCGGAGGAAATGCGAAACAGCCGTCTTTACGGCGTGGAGCTGGATTCCATCAGCGGGCGTATTGCCCGGCAGCTCTATCCCAAGGCCGACATCACCGTGGCCGGTTTTGAAACCACCGACAGGCGGGACTTCTATGACCTTGCCATCGGCAATGTACCTTTCGGCCAGTATCAGGTTCGGGACAAAGCCTACGACAAGCTGAATTTCAGCATTCACAACTACTTTTTTGCCAAGGCGTTGGACCAGGTGCGTCCTGGTGGCGTGGTGGCCTTTGTCACCAGCCGCTATACGATGGACGCCAAAGATTCCACCGTGCGCCGGTATCTTGCCCAGCGCGCCGAGCTGCTGGGGGCTATCCGTCTGCCCAACAATGCGTTCAAGGCCAATGCCGGGACCGAGGTTGTATCGGACATCATCTTCCTCCAAAAGCGAGATCGCCCGCTGGACATTGTACCGGAGTGGACGCAGACCGGGCAGACCGAGGACGGCTTTTCCATCAACCGCTATTTCCTGGACCACCCGGAAATGGTGCTGGGCCGACAGGAACCAGAAAGCACCGCTCACGGCATGGACTACACCGTGAACCCCATTGAGGGGCTGGAGCTGGCCGATCAGCTGCACGATGCTGTGAAGTACATTCGCGGCACCTACCAGGAGGCCGAGCTGCCGGAGCTGGGCGAAGGCGAAGCCATCGACACCTCTATCCCCGCTGACCCCAATGTGAAGAACTACTCCTATACCGTGGTGGACGGAGCTGTGTATTTCCGGGAGAACAGCCGCATGGTGCGCCCCGATCTCAACGCCACCGCCGAGGCCCGCATTAAAGGCATGGTGAGGCTGCGGGATTGTGTCCAGGAACTGATCGACCTGCAAATGGACGCAGCTACACCGGACAGCGACATTCGTGAGAAACAGGTGGAGCTGAACCAGCTCTATGACGATTTTTCCGCCAAGTACGGCCTTATCAATGACCGGGGGAACCGGCTGGCCTTTGCTGATGATTCCAGCTACTATCTGCTCTGCGCGCTGGAAGTCATTGACGAGAATGGCCAACTGAAGCACAAAGCAGATATGTTCACAAAGCGGACCATCAAGCCCCATGAGGCGGTGACTTCCGTGGACACCGCAAGCGAAGCTCTGGCCGTATCCATCGCGGAAAAGGCCCGTGTGGACATGGAGTATATGGAACAGCTCACCGGCAAGACCAGTGACGAGCTGGCCGCCGAGCTGCAAGGCGTGATCTTCCGTCTGCCTGGGCCTGTGCCGGAGGGAGAACGGCCCACCTATGTGACCGCCGACGAATACCTTTCCGGCAATGTTCGGCGCAAGCTCCGTCAGGCACAGCGAGCCGCACAGCAGGACCCGGCCTTTGCCATCAATGTGGAGGCCCTGACCGCCGCCCAGCCCAAAGACCTGGACGCTTCGGAGATCGAGGTGCGCCTGGGCGCTACCTGGATTGACAAGAAGTACATCCAGCAGTTCATGTATGAGACTTTCAACACCCCGAACTACCTTCAACGCGCCATCCAGGTCAACTATACCTCCTATACCGCCGAGTGGCAGATCACGGGCAAAAGCTCTGTCTCCGAAAACAATGTGGCGGCCTACACCACTTACGGAACCAGCCGTGCCAACGCCTACAAGATTCTGGAGGACAGCCTGAACCTGCGGGATGTCCGCATTTACGACACCGTGGAGGACGCAGACGGCAAGGAACGCCGGGTGCTGAACGCCAAGGAGACCACTCTGGCCGCCCAAAAGCAGCAGGCTATCCGGGACGCTTTCCGTGATTGGATTTGGAGGGACCCGGAGCGCCGCCAGACCCTGGTGCGCCAGTACAACGAGGAAATGAACTCCACCCGGCCCCGTGAATACGACGGGTCCCACATCACCTTTGGCGGCATGAACCCGTCCATTACCCTGCGGGATCACCAGCTGGGTGCTATTGCTCATGTGCTGTATGGCGGCAATACGCTATTGGCACACGAGGTAGGCGCTGGCAAAACTTTTGAGATGGTGGCCGCTGCGATGGAATCCAAGCGCCTGGGGCTATGCCAGAAGTCCCTCTTTGTGGTGCCGAACCACCTGACAGAACAGTGGGCATCGGAGTTTCTGCGGCTTTATCCCTCTGCAAAAATCCTGGTCACGACCCGCAAGGATTTTGAGACCCACAACCGCAAAAAATTCTGTGCCAGAATTGCCACCGGAGACTACGATGCCGTTATCATCGGACATTCGCAGTTTGAAAAAATCCCCATCAGCCGGGAGCGCCAGGAACGGCTCCTCTACGAGCAGATCGACGAGATCACCGAGGGTATTGCCGAGGTGCAGGCCAGCGGCGGTGAGCGTTTCACGGTCAAACAGCTGGAACGGACCCGCAAATCCCTAGAGGCCAGACTGGAAAAGCTCCAGGCCGAGAGCCGCAAGGACGATGTGGTGACTTTTGAGCAGCTTGGCGTGGACAGGTTATTTGTCGATGAAGCTCATAACTACAAAAATTTGTTCCTTTACACAAAAATGAGGAATGTGGCGGGCCTCTCCACCAGCGATGCCCAAAAGTCCAGCGATATGTTCGCCAAGTGTCGCTACATGGACGAGATCACCGGCAGCCGAGGGGTTATCTTTGCCACCGGCACCCCGGTCAGCAACTCCATGACTGAACTTTACACCATGCAAAGATACCTCCAATATGACCGCTTGCAGGAACTGAGTATGACCCACTTTGACTGCTGGGCGTCGCGCTTTGGTGAAACGACGACGGCGCTGGAGCTGGCACCGGAAGGCACCGGCTACCGGGCGCGCACCCGCTTCTCCAAGTTTTTCAATCTCCCGGAGCTGATGAACCTGTTCAAAGAGGTGGCGGACATTAAAACCGCCGATCAGCTTCATCTGCCCACCCCGGAGGTAGAATACCACAACATCGTGGCCCAGCCCACCGAGCAGCAGCAGGAAATGGTGAAGGCGCTATCCGAGCGTGCTTCCCTGGTACACAGCAGCACGGTGGACCCCTCCCAGGACAATATGCTCAAGATCACCAGCGATGGCCGCAAGCTGGGGCTGGACCAGCGCATTATCAATCAGGCGCTGCCGGACGAACCTGGCACCAAGGTCAACCAATGTGTCGCAAACATCATGCAGATCTGGCGGGACGGCGAGGCTGACAAGCTGACCCAGCTGGTGTTCTGCGATATTTCCACGCCCCAGGCGGCCCCTTCCAAAAAGGCAGCCAAGGCGCTGGACAACCCCACGCTCCATGCGCTGGAACAGGCTGTGCCGCTGGAAGAGCCGGAGCCGGTCTTTACCATCTACGAGGACATCCGGCAAAAGCTCATCGCCCAGGGGATGCCCGCCGATCAGATCGCCTTTATCCATGAGGCCAACACCGAAGTGAGGAAAAAGGAGCTGTTCGCTAAGGTCCGCACCGGCCAGGTGCGCGTCTTGCTGGGCAGCACCGCCAAGATGGGCGCTGGCACCAATGTGCAGGACCGGCTTGTGGCGCTCCATGACCTGGACTGCCCGTGGCGGCCGGGAGACCTTGCACAGCGCAAGGGCCGTATCGAGCGCCAGGGCAACCAAAATCCCCTGGTCCATGTGTACCGCTATGTGACTGAGGGAACCTTTGACGCCTATTTGTGGCAGACGGTGGAGAACAAACAGAAATTCATCAGCCAGATTATGACTTCCAAATCGCCGGTGAGAAGCTGCGACGATGTGGACGAAACGGCATTATCCTTTGCCGAGATCAAGGCCCTGTGCGCCGGAGACCCCCGTATCAAGGAGCGCATGGACCTGGATGTGGAGGTCTCCAAGCTGAAGCTGATGAAAGCTGACCACCAGAGCAAGCAGTATCGTCTGGAGGACCAGCTGCTGAAATACTTCCCGGAGGAAATTGAAAAGCACAAGGGCTTTATCCAGGGGTTTGAGGCAGACCTGGAGACCCTGGCCGCCCATCCTCACCCGGAGGATGGCTTTGCCGGTATGGAAATCCGGGGCGATGTGCTGACCGACAAAGAAAACGCCGGTGCAGCTCTGCTGGACGCCTGTAAGGAGGTCAAAGGCTCGGAGCCTGTGCAGATCGGCAGCTACCGGGGCTTCACTATGTCCGTGGAGTTTTCAGCCTGGAAACAGGAATATACGCTCCTGCTGAAAGGCCAGATGACCCACCGGGCAAGCCTCGGCACAGACCCACGCGGCAACCTGACCCGCATTGACAATGCGCTCTCTCAAATGCCCCAGCGCCTGGAGGCGACCAAGGCCCAACTGGACAATCTGTACCAGCAGCAGGCCGCCGCCAAGGAGGAAGTGGGCAAGCCTTTCTCTTATGAGGATGATCTGCGGGTAAAGTCCGCCCGTCTGGTGGAGCTGGACACGCTTCTGAATCTGGACGGCAAGGGCCGCTCTCAGCCGGAGTCCGTGATTGCCAAGAGCGCACGGCCCTCGGTGCTGGACAGCTTGAAGCGTCCGGTGCCGCCCCGCAGCCCCGAAAAGAAACCGAAACAGCATGAGGAGGTGCGATAACATGAATACCAACGATCTGAATACGGCCCTCTATGAGAAGATGGCCGCTGAACAGGACAAATACCGGGACTGGCTGAAAATCCAGCCCCCGGCAGAGGTCCTGAACCACGCCTACGAATACACCGTCCGGGAGGACATCGTGATGGCGATGGAGGAACTGGAGCTGACCGCTGCCCAGGCCCAGGCGCTGCTGGATTCGCCCACGCCGCTGGCCGATGTGTACCGTTACTTTGAGAAGTTGGAGACCGGCTACATGGATGTGGTCCGGGACAGCATTGAGAACCGGGCCGATGATGCTTGCAAGGCCCAGGCGGAGCTGCGGAAAGCCGCCATTTATCCTCACTCCGCTGCCTATGCGAAAGAGCATGGAGAGCTGGAGCAGTACCGGGCCTCCAACAACGCCAATCTTCAATGCAAGGAGGCCATTGAAGCGGCGGTGCGGGAACACTTCGACGGGATGTATCTCAGTCACGATGCCGCCAAGGGCGTGATCGAGACCTACGGCATGGACCGGGTCATGCTGGTCCTTGCCAACACCGTCCAGCTCCAGGACTGGGATGGGCGCTACTCGCCCCGCAACAAGGAATGGGCAAAGACCATCCCCAACTACAACTCCGATACCGTCCGGTGTGGGTATGCCCTGAACAGCCACCCCGCTGTTTTGAACGGGTTTATTGATCTGGTGCGCGAGGAACATCTACGCCGCCAGCCCTTGACGGTAGAGGACATCCAGGCAGAGGCAGAACGGATTTTGCGGGAGCTGCGCGCACCGGATATGCCGAACAGCCCCCACGGGACCCATTACATGGCTCGCATTTCCCCGGAGTTTCTGAATCGTGCCGGGAGCAAAGACCATGACCGGCTGATGAATCTCCTGCCGTTTCGCAGTCTTTCGTTTACCGGTATGAAGGGACTTCCTGGAACCTATGCCACCATCCTGGCCAACGAGGACCGCTCCAAGGAGCTGCGCCAGCCCCGGCCTTCTGTCCGGGAGCATTTGAAGCAGGAACCGAAACAGGCAGCCCCCAAAGCTCCGGGCCATAAGAAACGGGAGCCGGAACGGTGAGTACCCCAAAGCGCAAACGGGAGGTCCAGGTGAATTTTCGGGTCTCCCCGGAGGAGCTGGCGCTGATCGAGCAGAAAATGTCCCAACTTGGGACGAAGAACCGAGAAGCCTATCTGCGGAAGATGGCCCTGGACGGTTATGTGGTGCAGCTGGACTTGCCGGAGCTGAAGGAGCTGGTGTCTCTGCTGCGCCGGAGCAGCAACAACCTGAACCAGCTCACCCGCCGAGTGCATGAGACCGGGCGTGTCTACGACGCTGACCTGGAAGATATAGCCCAGCGGCAGGAGCAGCTATGGGAGGGCGTGAAGAAAATCCTGACCCAGCTCTCCAATCTATCGTGACAGGGGTATATATCCCATCTGTGGAGGGAGGAACGGCGTTCTTTTCGCCGCGCCTCCCTCTGCTTTTTCTTTTTGTCTGTATCCTTGCCTTTTGACGGGGCTTGCCGGATAATAAAGGCAGATAGCAAAGTGTTCTCACATCTCACAAAGGAGTTGAGATACCAATGTTGACCTTTGAAAAGGTTTTAGAGATTTTCGAGGACTATCTGGCGCAGGATATGGAGCTGGAAGTCTACAAGAGCCGGTACGGATATGTCTGTGTGTCCTTCAACGGCTCGCCCCCGGACCCGCCCTATTGCGAGGGTGATGTGTGCCGGACCCCGGAGGAACTATTTGACCATCTGCTGGTCGAGTACGAATCCTTTGCCTCCATTCAGCTGACAAAGGGACGCCGGGAAGAAAACGAGGCCGACGAGGAACAGGTCCGCCGTCTGTGCCAGAAGTATTTGGATCGTCGAGAGGAGGCCATGAAATGACCGCATTGAAGCTGATTTTGAAGATTGTGATTGCGCCGGTGATCCTGCTGCTCACCCTGGCCATCTGGATTTGCGTGGGGCTGGTCTATGTGTCCGGCTTGGTGCTGGGGCTGCTCAGTACGGTGATTGCCCTGCTGGGCGTGGCCGTCCTGATGACATACTCCCCGCAGAACGGCCTTATTCTGTTGGTAATCGCGTTTCTCATAAGCCCCTTTGGGCTGCCGAAATTGGCCTTTTGGCTGCTTGGCAAGGTGCAGGATTTGAAGTTTGCAATACAGGATTTGGTCTACGGATAATATTGGAGAGAAAAGTGCAGCCAGCCGGTTTGAACCCGGCTGGCTGTTTTACTGCTCTGGATGCTTTAGAGCTGCCTTTATCATTGCAAGTGCAAGCTCTTGTTTTGACAGTGGCGCATCTTTCCATAGCATTTCAATTTCATGGATTTTACTGATCTCATTTTCGCTCAATTCATCCTGCAACAGATAGTCAGGAGAAATGTGGAGCGCCTTGCAAATGTCGATGAATACCGGCAGGCTGGGCATCTTGGCTCCACCTTCAATTTGCCGCAGATAAGTGGCATTGATGTTACATAATTCCGATAATTTGTCGGCTGTCAGGCCACGAGACTTCCGCACCTCGTTGATGCGCTTTCCCAATTTGCTTTGTTCCATAGTCCACACCCGTCTATTAGCTGTTAGCGATTATTTTATGTACTCTAAGACTACATTATGATTGCGGGTTATAATAGCGTCTGTTAGACTATGTTTTATAAGCTGTCAGCTTTGCTTTTGATTGAAGCTCAGAACAATAGCTTTAGAAAGTGAGGACAAGGTATGATTGTAACCTTTTGTGGCCATGCACAGATCTCGCAGAGTGAGAAAATAGAGAAATGGTTATACGCTGTTACGCAAAAACTGATTGAACAAGGAGCGACTACCTTTTACCTGGGCGGCTATGGAGCCTTTGACTTCTTGGCGGCGTCTGTTCTGAGAGCGCAGAAAAAACGGTATCCGCAGATTGAGCTGATCCTTGTTCTGGCATATCTAAACACCGGGAGGAACACTTCCGGTTACGACAGCACCGTGTATCCGCCGTTGGAAACTACGCCACGCCGTTTTGCGATTTCTCACAGAAATCGCTGGATGGTAGAGGCCAGTGATGTGGTAGTAGCGTATGTTCTCCATGATTGGGGTGGAGCCGCCACAACACTGCGGTGCGCCAAACAGAAAAAGAAACAAATTATTTCTTACCGTGACGAGATAGGCAGTTGAGGCTGCCTATTTTTTGAAGGGAGGCAACCTTTATGGCAACCACACGCATCATGCCGCTGCATATCGGCAAGGGCCGGACCGAGAGCCGTGCCATCAGCGAGATTATCGACTATGTGGCCAATCCGCAAAAAACTGACCACGGCAGGCTCATCACTGGCTATGAGTGCGACAGCCGTGTAGCCGACGCCGAGTTCATGCTGGCCAAGCGCCAGTATATCGCCGCCACCGGACGGGTCCGGGGTGCGGATGATGTAATCGCCTACCATGTACGCCAGTCCTTCTGCCCTGGGGAGATCACCCCGGAGGAGGCCAACCGGCTGGGCGTAGAATTTGCCAAACGGTTCACCAAGGGCAAACACGCCTTTACCGTTTGTACCCACATTGACAAGGCCCATGTCCATAATCATATCATTTGGAGTTCGGTCAACCTGGACTGTGACCGGAAGTTCCGCAACTTTTGGGGCAGTACAAAAGCCGTCCGTCGATTGAGCGACACCATCTGCATTGAGAACGGACTGTCCATTGTCGAAAACCCAAAGCCCCACGGCAAAAGTTACGACCAATGGCTGGGCGATCAGGCGAAGCCCTCCCATCGGGAATTGCTCCGTGCTGCCATTGACAACGCCCTGGCACAAAAGCCTGCTGACCTGGACGAGCTGCTGAAGCTGCTCCGGGAATCCGGCTGTGAAGTGTCCAGGCGCGGGAAATCCTACCGTTTGAAGCTCCCCGGCTGGAGCAAAGTGGCCCGGCTGGACAGCCTGGGCAAAGGCTACACCCTGGAGGACCTGCTGGCTGTCCTTGCCGGTCAAAAGGAGCATACGCCCCGCCAGAAATCAGTCAAGCAAGCAGATCCGCCGAAGGTTAATCTGCTGGTTGACATCCAGGCAAAGCTCCAGGCCGGAAAAGGTGCCGGGTATGTGCGGTGGGCCAAGGTTTTTAACTTGAAACAGATGGCGCAGACCGTGAATTATCTCACCGAGCATAACCTGCTGGAGTATGCTGTGCTGGAGGAAAAGGCTGTGGCAGCCACGGCCCACCACAATGAGCTATCCGCAAAAATCAAGGCAGCGGAGAAACGCATGGCGGAGATCGCCGTCCTGCGGACCCATATCATCAACTATGCCAAGACCCGCGACACCTATGTGGCCTACCGGAAGACCGGTTACTCCAAGAAATTCCGAGAGGAACATGAGGAAGAAATCCTGCTCCATCAGGCGGCCAAAAATGCCTTTGACGATATGGGGGTCAAGAAGCTGCCCAAGGTCAAGGAGCTGCAAGCCGAGTATGCCCGGCTCCTAGAGGAAAAGAAAAAGACCTATGCCGAGTACCGGCGCTCCCGTGAGGAAATGCGGGAGCTGCTGGCGGCAAAGGCCAATGTGGATCGGCTCTTAAAAATGGAGGCGGAACACGATGCCAAAAAAGAAAAAGACCACGACCAGCGGTGAACTGGTCATGGTCAAAAGCGTCCATCGGACGCGCAGCCGCAGAATAAAATTCTGCGTTCATGGGGGCTTGGGGGATTCCCTCAACAAGCAGCGCCTGAAGCCGAATGGCTATCCAGGGGCATTGCTTGCCACCTTTGCTGGGGTAACTTATCATCTATGGCTGCCTTTCTATTTGACATATATGTCTACTTATGGTATATTGAAATAAATATTAGAGGTGAGGTGAAAAGATGATTAACTTTTCTTGCAAATAAATTGGAATATACAGTGATGCTGTGTTTTACAGTGTCATTGTGCCCATTGCAAGAAAGTTAAAAGTCTATTCACTCGATATATTGTAGTTGTATCATTCTCGACAAGGAATGGTACTATTATGCTATGACGAGCTGCAAGAATTGACTTTCTTGCAGCTCTTATTTTATGTTCTTTATCCCCGGAATAAAGGAGGAATGCGATATGTCGATGATCCGAGTCGAGAACCTTACCTTTGCCTATCCATCCAGCTATGATAACATTTTTGAAAACGTCAATTTTCAAATTGATACAGATTGGAAACTTGGGTTTGTTGGAAGAAACGGTAGAGGGAAAACAACTTTTCTAAATCTCCTGCTTGGAAAGTACGAATACCACGGAAAAATACAAGCCTCTGTGCAATTTGATTACTTTCCATATCCTGTGAACAACAAAAACAGATTAACTACGGACATTCTCTCGGAAGTCTGCCCGCTGGCGGAAGAGTGGGAGCTGTTGAGAGAACTATCCTATCTGGAAGTCCGTGATGATGTACTTTGGAGGCCATTTTTTACGCTTTCCAATGGAGAGCAGACCAAGGTGCTGCTTGCCGCTCTATTTCTGAATGATGGACACTTTTTACTGATTGATGAACCGACAAACCATTTGGATATGAAAGCCAGAGAAACCGTTTCAGCATACCTGAAACGGAAAAAGGGATTTATCTTAGTCTCTCATGATCGCTGTTTTTTAGATGGCTGTGTTGACCATATCCTGTCGATCAATCGGTCAAACATCGAAGTGCAAAGCGGAAATTTTTCTACTTGGTTTACCAACTTCCAGCGTCAACAAGAATTTGAACTCGCTCAAAATGTGAAGCTGAAAAAAAGCATTGATAATATGCAAAAGGCAGCTAAAAGAACTTCTGTCTGGTCAGACCGAATTGAAGCGTCAAAATATGGGAACGGCCCGGTTGACCGAGGGTATATTGGTCACAAATCTGCTAAAATGATGAAACGCTCAAAGGCTATCGAAGTGCGGCAGCAACGTGCAATCGAGGAAAAGTCCGGCCTTCTCAAAAATTTGGAAACCGTAGAAGATTTGAAAATCGCTCCGCTTCTCTATTTTTCAGATACCTTAGTGACTTTCTCTGATGTTGTACCGATTTTTGACGGCAAAAATGTCTGCCAGCCAATCTCGTTTACAGTAAAACAGGGAGAACGCATTGCCCTTGATGGCAAAAATGGTTCTGGCAAAACGAGCCTTCTAAAGCTACTGGTCGGGCAACAAATAGAACACCGTGGGACAGTTGCAATAGGTTCTGGCATGATATTGTCCTATGTACCCCAAGATACTTCTATGCTGAACGGTTCGTTATCAGAGTTTGCGGAAGCCAATCGTATCGATGAAAGTTTGTTTAAGGCAATCTTACGGAAAATGGATTTTTCACGAATACAGTTTGAAAAGAAAATGCAAGATTTTTCGGCGGGACAAAAGAAAAAAGTGTTGATAGCAAAAAGCCTTTGTGAACAAGCGCATCTGTATGTGTGGGATGAACCTCTTAACTATATTGACATCTATTCCCGAATGCAAATTGAAAATCTGATTAGAGAATTTTCTCCTACCATGATTTTTGTAGAACATGATCTTGCTTTCAGAAATGCGATTGCAACCCAAAACATACGCTTGACGGTCGGATAACAAAAGAGGGAAAGCCGAAAAATGGTCTTCTTCATGGCAGGTATGATATTCTGCTTTAGTTTTACAATTTTTTATGTTTCCCCCCAATAAAATAGAAGGCTCTGTCACAACAAATGGTTGATTTTGACGAGAAATAGCGTATAATAATAGTAAGAAACAGTACCACCGAAGGAGGT
>OOCN01000216.1_pt1 | contig 60243 bp, 60 predicted proteins | sample 1671361 | NCBI WGS metagenome assembly OOCN01 (sample SAMN06348149, study PRJEB24527) | human gut metagenome | biome: human gut; feature: ankylosing spondylitis patient; material: feces | host: Homo sapiens | place: China | collected 2015-10
ACCAGCCATACTCGTTAGCTGCAAGTCCTGTGTAACCCCAGTCAACTGTTCCATTACTTACATAGAACCAGCCATACTCGTTAGCTGCAAGTCCTGTGTAACCCCAGTCAACTGTTCCATTGCTTACATAGAACCAGCCGTATTCGTTACCTGCAAGGCCTGTATAACTCCAGTCAAGCACGCCTCCGCTTACATAGAACCAGCCATACTCGTTATTAGCAAGTCCTGTGTAACTCCAGTCAACTGTTCCGTTACTTACATAGAACCAGCCATATTCGTTAGCTGCAAGTCCTGTATATGTATTATCAACAGCACCATTTACATAATAGTTCCAGTTGCCGTTTTCATCCTGGCAAAGTCCGTTAAAGCTTGTAGTATCCTGTGATTTTCTGCTTACCTTGATAATCTTTCCAGCATAGACAATTCTGTCGCCTCTTGTTAATGACATATCAAAAGAATATGAATTCTTAACTTTTCTAAGTTCAGTAATTATTTTACCATTCTCATCAAATAACGCAAAATCACATTCACGATTTTCGTATTCTTTCATTCCGATATATACTTTATATCCGGCTATATAACCTGTATTATGTCTTTCAGCTATACCTTCGTCATATAAAGTATATCCATTTTCAAGTGCAACATTTCCATATGTACCGATATTGAATTGAGACACTGTCTGTATAACTTGTGAGTATACTGATGGGTCAACAATCTTTTCATCTGACTTATAAGATAAAGGCTGCTGTGATGAAAATGGTGTGAAATCTTTATAATACCATTTTTTATATCTAAACCAGCTATTAGCATTTTCTTCTGTTTCACTTTCATATTCTACAAGATAATAATTATCATAGCCCCAGTTTAAAAATCTCATACGATAGCCATCAACCTGACCTTTATCTGTAATGTTGAAATTATTATCATATATATATTCCTTATAATATACGTTACTATCTTTCTCATAAGAATATAATGCAAGATAATAATCATCAATTTTGGAAAAGCTTACAAGTGTGTATCCATCAAGACCGAATAAGTCTACACGATTGAAAGAGCTGTCATAAACATATGACTTAGTATATGTCACACCATCGACAGAATACTCAAACATACCATCATAGTAGTCGCCAGCTTTAGATATCTCTGTCATCTGGCTGCCATCTGTATGGATTATACCAACACGGTTAAGATTGCCGTCATATACATACTCATCCATATCGCATGTTGCATAAAAATATGAATTATCATTATTGGCAATTCCTACACTTGTTACTTCCTTGCCATCTGCATCTATTCTTGTGGCTACATTCTTACCGTCTGCATCATAATATGTATATTGTTTTGTTGAATAATTATAAACTGCTATGTATTCAACACCGCCGACAGTTACTGCTTGTGCTGGAGTATCAAATGTTACACCACCAAAGGCTTCACTTCCATCAAAATTGTAAAACTTTACACCATTTCCTGACTGGACTGGAATATGCTTACCTACACTCAATCCTGATAACCAGAAAATCTCACCATACTTACCGTCTGTATTATCAACATGATAAACTGAACCATCATTGTCAACAACAGTGAAGGTCTTTTCTTCTTCTGTGTCCGCAAGCCATACCTGGTCGCCAGCATTCATATAAACTGAATAATAGCTGCCTTCCTCCTCAAATACCATATCACTGGCAGCTTTACTTTCACTATCAGCAGCCTGAACAGAATGTATACCGAAAGCTGTTCCCAGAATAACTACGGTAGCTGCTAAAGTGCCTACTAACCAATTTAACTTTTTCATAAATCCTCCTTAGTTTTATTGTACTGATGCCTGGGTAAAACCCACAACTTTAATGCCTACGGATTGTTCCGTGCTACGCACTCCCACGTCTACGCTCCGCTTCGGTCTGTGCTAAATATGTGCCACTGGCACATAGCACCCCACCTTGACATCATTATACTACTGATATATATATATATACGTATACTTTAATATACACCTACATTTTTGTATAAGTCAAGCTATATAAAGGCTTTTTATGGAAAAATATTTATATATTCTATTCGTAATGTTATTTCACGAAAAAACAGACACCTAGCAATTAATCACTACTTGGGTGTCTGCTTTTATTTAAAATATATTAATTATTGTTATACTTTATCACACATTTTGCTGCTTAATGACCTGATTAGAATACCATATCACCTGCATCATCCGTAAACAGTGCCTCAAATTCTTCCCTTGATATCTTTTCCTTTTCAAGGAGAAGCTCTGAACTCTTCTTAAGCACATCCATATGTTCTGATATAAGCTTCTTAGCCTTTGCGTAGCACTCATCAACAATATCCTTAACCTCTTTATCGATAAGTGTTGCAACATCTTCGCCATATGGTCTTGTATGTGCAAGGTCTCTTCCTATGAATACCTCATCACTGTCTGTATCGTAGTTGATAAGTCCAAGCTTATCAGAGAAACCATACTTAGTAACCATATCTCTTGCTGTCTGTGTAGCCTGCTTTATATCCTGTGAAGCACCTGTTGTTATATCATCAAACACAAGCTCCTCTGCGACACGTCCACCAAGACTTACTATGATATTCTGAAGCATTTTCCCCTTAGTGTTAAACATCTCATCACGCTCTGGAAGCGGCATAGTGTAACCTGCTGCGCCCATACCTGTAGGAATGATGGATATAGTGTGGACAGGACCTACATCCGGAAGGAGATGGAACAGTATAGCGTGACCTGATTCGTGGTATGCTGTAATCTTCTTTTCCTTATCAGATATAATCTTGCTCTTCTTTTCAACACCAATTCCTATCTTTATAAATGCTTCTTCAACATCTGCATTTGTTATATACTTTGACTTCTTTCTGGCTGCTCCGATAGCTGCTTCGTTCAGCACATTTTCAAGGTCGGCACCTGTAAAGCCGGCTGAAGTTCTTGCAAGCTTCTCAAGGTCAACATCGTCACCAAGCGGCTTCTTGGCTGCGTGAACCTGTAATATCTCAAGTCTTCCCTGTACATCCGGTCTTCCGACAACTATCTTTCTGTCAAATCTTCCCGGACGGAGTATAGCAGGGTCAAGAATATCTATTCTGTTAGTGGCAGCCATAACGATGATGCCTTCATTCACGCCGAAACCATCCATCTCAACGAGCATCTGGTTAAGTGTCTGTTCTCTTTCATCGTGTCCGCCGCCCATACCTGTTCCTCTTCTTCTGGCAACAGCATCTATCTCATCAATAAATATGATACAAGGGGCATTTTTCTTGGCTTCTTCAAACATATCTCTTACTCGTGAAGCACCGACACCGACAAACATTTCAACGAAGTCGGAACCTGATATGCTAAAGAATGGCACATTGGCTTCTCCGGCAACTGCCTTTGCAAGAAGTGTCTTACCTGTACCGGGAGCACCTGTTAATATGACACCCTTAGGAATTCTTGCGCCAAGTGAAGTATATCTTACAGGGTCTTTAAGGAAATCAACTATCTCCTCAAGCTCTTCCTTCTCTTCATTAAGTCCTGCAACATCCTTAAATGTAACCTTGTTATCTTCACCGCTTATCATACGTGCGCGGCTCTTTCCAAAGTTCATCATCTTAGCGTTGCCACCGCCGCCTGACTGTCTTGTAAACATCATCATAACAAATATGATTACTACTATACTAAGTCCGAATGGCAGTATAGATGTAAGCAGCACGCTCTGTCTTGTCACATCCCTGAGTGTGTAGGTTACATCTTTATCAAGCAGTATTTCCTCAACCTGATTGACATCTGATACGTATACGCTCTTAACACTCTGTACACCGCTTACTTTAACTGACAAAACACCTGTTGGTACTTCTGAATTCTGTCTTATTACAACACTTTCTACTTTTCCTTTGTTTACATCGCTGACGAATTCGCTATATGTGTAATCGCTTGTACCTGAATTCATACGCGATACATACATAATAAACATCGCCGCAATAATTACAATAAACAGATAAATTCCCACGCCTGAGAATTTTACACCTTTTTTATTATCCATTATTATTCTCCATTCTTAAGCATCTTCCTGACAATCTTTCAATGATGTATATGCACTCTACGCTGACATACTATCTTTACTGCTGTATAATCTGACAGCTTATGCACATTTACATTTTACTGTTCTTCATCCTCAAAATGTACAACACCGATAAAAGGAAGATTTCTATACATCTGGTCGTAGTCAAGACCATATCCTACTACGAACTCATCAGGTATATTAAAGCCGTTATACTTAACATCTATATCTACTTCTCTTCTGTCTGGCTTATCAAGAAGTGTACATATACATATATCTTCCGGGTTACGTGCCTCTAACATAGGCATAAGTCTGTAAAGTGTATTACCTGAATCGATAATATCCTCGATTACGATTACGTGCTCACCCTCAATCGACTCATCAAGGTCTTTCTTGATAACTATGTTTCCACTTGACTTAGTACCACTTCCATAGCTTGAAGTCTGCATAAAGTCTATTCTTACAGGAACTGTAATTCTCTTTGCAAGTTCACAGCAGAAGAAAGCACTTCCCTTAAGGATACATATAAGCTTTACTTCCTTGCCCTCATAATCCGCACTAATCTTTTCACCAAGCTCTGCTATCTTTGCCTGAAGCTCATCCTCTGATATCATTACACTTATCTTATGCATATCTGCCATATTTAATTCCTCTCTTTCACATTAATCAATATCTCAAGCACACGGCTGGTTGTATCGTCCACAAGACAGCTCTCACTTCTTCTCACCCCGCATGCCCATAGCACATGATTGTTATCACACACAAGAAGTATCTCCTGCCTGTATGATGATGGTATCTTCCTGTCAACAAGCTCTTTTTTCAACTTCTTTACGTTTCCGGTCTTCGATACCACTATATCGTCCTGTGGTTTTCTGAATCTTACATTCAGTAATTTATTAATTTTATCATAATCATAATATTTAGCATAGCCGTTATTTGATTTATTTACGCAAATTTTAGCATTATCCGGAGTATTTTTTTTATCTGTTGATAGTGTTTTTTTATCAACAAGCAAAAATGTGATACTTTCGGCATATTTTCCGCCCTCTCCGGGGATGTATATGTTTTTGCCAATGTTTACAGTTATTGATGATGAAAGAGCACTTATGTCTACTTCTACATCATATTCACATACATTTTTATCATATAGCTCTTTGCCGCTGCCAACATTATCAGCATTACTGCCATCTTTCCCTTGTATACAAGACTTGTCCTGCCTCTTTCTAAGCACTATATCATCATATTCCCTTATGGCATATATGCCATACACTGAATGTATTGTTCTTCCCGTCTGCATATCCATAAGCGCTGCTATATCCGAAACATTTACAGAATAAATATCCTTGGCTCTCCCCGCAAGCTCTACAAGACATCTGTATATAACACGCTTGACAAGCACCATATCAGCACTCTTAAGCACTGAAACAGACATTCTTATAGTGTCATCCTTTTCACTCACGCACTCACTATAAAGCCTGTCCGCCTGTCTGTCCATATATTCTTCAGCTTCACGGATATTGACAGCCATTGATGAGATATTCTCTACTGCCTTTGGGTTGATATGCTCACACATATAAGGAAGTATCACATTTCTTATGGCATTTCTTGTGTAATCGTTGTCGAAGTTCGTGACATCTGTGACATATGGCTGGTCTTTGGCTGACAGAACACTTTCTATCTGGCCTCTTGTTATGCATAACAAAGGTCTGCATATATTGTCACGCACCGGCACTATTCCGCGCACTCCCTTAAGCGATGTACCGCGCGCCATATTCATAATAACTGTTTCTGCCTGGTCGTTCATATGATGTGCAACCGCTATCATAACGCCGCCGTCATCTTTATATTTCTTTGCTATCTCATCAAATATCCTGTAACGCTCAAGTCTTCCTGCCTCCTCAACAGTAAGACCTTTTTCCCTGGCTATGCCTATGCAGTCAATATGTGCCGCATAACAGTCTACCCCAACGCTTTCACACAGCTTTCTGGTGAAATTCTCATCATCTGCTGCCTCCTGCCTTATCATATGGTTTACGTGGACTGCGTGTATGCATATGTCCATTTTATGCTTCTTTACATAATCGCACAGCATAAGCAAAAGGCACACTGAGTCTGCGCCGCCAGACACACCCACCACTATATGCCTGCAGTCATCAAGCATATGGTTACTTCTTATATAGCTGTGTACTTTTTCTTCTATTCTAACCGCCTGCTTGTCCATTTCTTTCTCATCCTTATCTTTAACATATGTTGGGATTATATATTAATGATGTTGGGGCAAAAGCCCCCAACTATGATACCTACGGATTGTTCCGTGCTACGCACTCCCACATCTACGCTCCGCTTCGGTCCGTGCTAAACATGTGCCACTGGCACATAGCACCCTACCCAATATTCGCCTATTAATAATTCAAAAATCAACCCATATATTATATATACTCCATCTCATAAAGTCAAAATTCCAATCCGCTACATTTTATTTCCACTATATGTATCAAACACCCCAAACACAAGCACTGTGCAATCGTCAAATGCTTTTTCATTATTATAGCCCATCGATGCTTTCAGTATCTCCTCCGCTATCGCCTTTGGCTTCTTCATCTTAACTGCGTTGATTATCTCAACAAGCTTTTCCTCCTTGTTCACACACGGAAGATTATCAAGAACACCATCGCTTATCATAATAACATAATCGCCGTCATACAGCTTTTTGTCGGTGCAGTCATAGTCGACCTGCTCTAACACCCCCATAGGCAGGGTGGAGGACTTTATTATCTCGACCCAGCCATCTCTTTTTATAAATGTAGACACCGCCCCTAGCTTTATGCAGTGCATTATCCCCGACTGACAGTCAACCACGCTCATATCCATAGTGACGGGATTGCCCCTGCCGCCTCCATTTATATATGCTGAATTGATGAAATCTATTGCTGTTCTTTCTTCAAACCCTGCATCGATACAGTTTTCCATAAGCTCGATAACCATCCGGCTCTCAATAAATGCTCTCTTTCCGCTTCCACAGCCGTCTGCTATCGCGGCAACGACTTTTCCACACGCAAGATTGGAAACCATAAAATTGTCCCCATTAAAACCGCCTTTATCCTTACATTCCCTTGCAACTCCGTACAGAAAACGGAAACGGTTCTCCTGATGATACACATACTGCTGGCTCTCATCATTAACGACAAGCCTGTTATTGTGGTCTGAATAATATCCACAGCCAAGAACATCCGACACTATCTTTCTTATCTTTCTTTCCGATACACAGCCCTTGCCAAGTGTTTTGGCAAGCACTACAATCTCATTTTTACCAGTCTTATTCTTAAGCACATTTACTTCCCTGATAACTATCCCCGATATAAGTGCCCTTGATGACATATCCCTGAACACGCTCTTAGAGGGCTTGTCCGCCTGCATCTGCATAAGCGTACAATCGTCAAGAATATCTGCCACTAAAAAAAGCTGATGCTTAAAGCATGGACTCTGTGCTTCTTCTCCTGAAGCGCTTTCGTAAGCTTCTCCAAGCCTCCTGAATGTCTTCGCCGTTTCAGAAAGCCTGCTCACCGTATATGTCATACACAATTCTTCACTTCTACTCATATCTGTCTCCCCTCAAAGATACCATTACACCGCACAAACTTCGGATGCCACATAGGACTGCATAAATTATAATGCAATAAGCAGCCAGCAGCCTGATGATTTCCACCATAGCCTAACAGCTACATTTTTCCACCACCACATAATTATATATGCTTGTACACAAAAAATATGTCATATTTTATTAACAATAAAAAAGCAGGCGGCACACCAGCTGTCATACGTTATACGTAATAACAGCCCGTAATGCCGCCTGCCCTGCAAATTCTATTAATTTTAAGCTGATTTCGCAAAAAATAACTCCCTATTTCTTTCCCCTGAATATTATCTCATCAGGATACACAAGTCCGAACTTATCCTTTGCCACATCTTCAACATACTTTTTCGTCTGTATATACTTCTTGTATTCGTTAAGTTCATCTGTTCTTTTCTGCTCATCATCAAGCTGTGCCTGAAGCTCTGTAATCTCCTTTTCATACTCAACATTCTTAGCTTCTATGCGTTTCTTTCCATTCCATAAAAGTATGCCAAGTCCCACAACTACAAGCATGGCAAACACCATACCAAGTATCGCTGAACGCTTCTGTCTTTTTCTTCTAAGTTCCCTTTCTCTTTTGGTTTCAAATCTCATATATACCGCTCCATTTCTGTATACACAATCATAATCCTGCTATCATTCTCCACGTGGGTGTAACATCCTGCTCATGTATGCTTATCCAGGCAGACACAATTCCATAACCTTTCTTAATTAGCTTTCACTCCCATGTGAATTCAGACCTTACGGCTATGACATTATATTTTCTTACCGCTTCTTTTGATGTGAAGTCCATTACAGGCTTTAATATATCTGCCCTTAATCCTCCTGCCGCTCCACACAACAGGATATAACAGCTTTCCTGTCACCATTCTAACCACTGACAACAGGAATTTCAATGGTTTTATTATAATTATTTGTATTACTTTTATTAAAAAACGTATAAGCTTCACGCCATATTTTATGTAATACCTGCTAAGTGCCTTTATATAAAGACCTGCGCCCATAATAAAGCCAGCTATGATAAATGCCCTTATAACCCCGTCATTCACATAAAAACAGATAGAAAACACCTTCACAGCGATATAAAGCCAGTATAATATGTCCTCAATAACTGGAACTATCAGTGTCTTATGTCTTACTATCCTGCGGAATATCCTTATAGTGTCATATTCTGCTGCAAAAACCATTCCCCACCAGAGAGTGCGGCATATCGTGCTGCTCTCCCATACTATTCCAGCCGTCATAACCTATACTACCTGAACAGCCTGTTTACTAAGGATTCGCCCTTCTTTCCTGCCGGACTGTTCTGGGAATACACCAAAGAGTCTATCCTTCCATCGACATCCAGTTCCCCCTTCTCCACAGAAAGCTTATTAACATGAAGCGCATCGCCCTTTATAACGATAACTCCATAGTCCGACTCCAGCATAACCTTGACCGGCTCAAAGGATATGACATCGGTAATCCCTGTGAATTCCACTTTTTTTCTATCTTCCATGCGAACTGTGTGAGGATGTCTTACTCTTCTTGTTTCCTCCATACTCCCCTGCTCCTTTCAACCTGACAAACTAACTCTACTTGTCTAGTATATTAAGGTGCTGGTAAAAATATGCATTATATATACTCAAACATTTCCTTTGCTTCTTCTTTCTTTACTGTATCCTTTACATCAGTAACCCTTACCTTGACATTTTTATTGCCAAAAGATATGTCTATAATGTCACCGACCTTTACATCCACCGATGCCTTTGCCACCTTATCATTAATCATAACTCTTCCTGCATCACATGCATCGTTGGCTACTGTACGTCTTTTTATAAGTCTTGATACCTTTAAGTACTTGTCTAATCTCATAATTAATCCTCGTAATTATATAGTAGTAGTTTTTATAGACCCTCTCCAAGGTCTTTATAACTATTAAATCATAGTCCTCATTAAATATTTGCAATATCAGACCGGCACTAATCCCATGCTGATAAAGCATTTATTAGTAACACCTGTTCTAAAACGACAGCCCTTCATTAATCTGCTTATTCTTATACACTTTGCTAACTGTATATACTGTACGAAAAGGAAGTACTATACATATATACAGCACTTCCCTCCCAGTTACTTATAACAATGTTTCTAAGCTGTCTGTGCGTATGCACAGTATAGCCTATATCAGTCCTTTCTTGCAAGTATTATCAGCCCGCCATATGCTTTCCGAGAAAGTCAGCAGCTACTTTGACGATACATTTTTCACCGTCTGTAAACTTATGTCCTGTGTCGGCTGTCAGCATAATAACAGTTCCAAGCACATCTCCTGCACATATTATCGGGCTTACCGCCTCCTGCCTGCACTCATAATCCGGCACAACTGATACATATGACGGCTCTCCAAGACTTGCCGCAACACTTCTTCTCTCATCCATAATAATATTCAGCTCTTTAGATATCTGCTTTCCCTGAATTAGCTTTTTTTCATTGCCAGCCGCCGCTATTACCTGCTCCCTGTCGGTTATTGCAACCGTCATTCCTGTATTAGCCGCCATCGACTCTGCGTATTCCCCTGCAAATGCAGTTATATCCCTCATCGGTGAATACTTCTTTAAGACTATCTGCCCATCCATATCCGTGTATATCTCCATCGGGTCAGTTTCCCTTATCCTTAAAGTTCTTCTGATTTCTTTAGGTATAACTATCCTTCCAAGGTCGTCAATCCTGCGCACAATTCCCGTTGCCTTCATATAAAACCTCCATTCCATATACATTTGCACTGTTTATTTCCATAATTATGCTGTATGGGTAGTATGTGGAAAAGCTGCAGTTTTATTCGTCAATCTGTTAATCCGGGTTCTGCCATTCTGCTTTTTTGCTTATTATGTCCATATGCGATGAATATACTGCCCCTGCTATGGCGCACACCATAATCATTATACACATAATTATAAGCGCCGGTGCTATTTTATAGCCTGATGGCATATACAGTCCGCTTCTTACGGCCATGCAGTAAAGAGTTACTATAACAGGACTGTCTGAAAATGCTGCAACAACCAGAAAAACCATAACCGCCATATAGCCGATAGTCGGCGATAATATAAGTCCTATGGTAATCTGTATCATATTAAGTGTCATCGTCATAACAAGACTTGTCCCCATAACCGAAAGCATAAGCCTTACAATATCCACATTTTCTATATACTTCCTGTCCATATTAAGCATATAACAGCATACGTCCTGTGTCGGACTTATTGAAAAACTTCCTGTACATATGCCAGCCACCGCTATAACTATATACATCATTCCATAGCATACAAGCGCTGATACCAGACACCATATGCACTTGCTTATCCACCAGTTAATCCTGCTGCCTGCCTTTAGAAGAACACTTTTTCCATAGCCGTAAAGGTCTTTTATGACATAATTTCCAACTATAAATGCTATTATAACATTTGGAAATATATATACTGACGGTATATCAATATTCATATGTCTGCCTGTTTCTATTTTTTTCATGCCTTTTAACATCCACATAACCATATCGCCACACGTATATGACTCAATATGCCTGTTCGTCTTACATCGTATTATAAAGCTTACAATACACACTATGTATACAATAAGCAGCATAGCGTACTTTTTCCACTGATATATAATCCCTGTCTTATATCATATGCTATCTGCTGCCTAAGTATCCTTAACTTTGAATGTTTTGTCATATATCCCCCTTTCCTACGCACCGTTTAATTATTTTCCAGAAATTCTTTTTTCTTTAGCCTGACAAGCAGGCTTGTGACAATCAATACACTGACTGATGCAACAATCGGAAGCAATATATTATTAGGTATATTAATTCCCTTCCTGTACAGACCATAGCTTATAACTGACTTTCTCCATAATAAGCCCTTCGATATCTGGTTCAGCTTGTCATTGGACTGTATAAGCATAACAACAATGGCACACAGATATCCGACCCACTTCTTATCTGATATCCACCATAAAGCCATCATAATAAGTCCCATAATAAAAAACACACTGAAGGACTGCAATATATATGTAAAACTTATAAACGGAAGTGATGGCGGAAACTGGCACAACTGCCTTGTCTGGTCGAAGCATCTGCTATCCTCGATATTCCAGTTATATACCGTATGTGTAAGCAAAAGACCACTCACTGTTGCTACAATATATGTATATATTGCTGCAATCGCACACATAAGTGCAAGGTCTTTAACACATTTCTTCCATATGCTGCTCTTATTCTTATATCTTATAACCATCATTGCAGAAAAGTTATGCCTTTCCACATATAATATATAAAATAATACAAACGGAACAAGCACAGGTCCTGTACCATACATACTCAGGTTAATGTATACATCATACAGGCATGGCGATAAACCATAAAACAGATTTTTTCTTGTCATCACCGGAATAAAAACAGTTATCATAATAAGAAGTCCTATTGACATACCAGTGTCATTAACCATAAGCAGCTCTTTTATTTTCTTCAATAACAACACCCCATCTTAATAATCTGACCTTATATAATTCACTAATCATCAATATCGCAGGAGTCATCAACCCCGTGAAATACAATAGCTTTATGGTCGGGATATACTGACAGGTCAATATAAAAGTCTGACTTTATGAGCTTTTTCTGGTTTACAGGTCTTGAAGGAGAATTAGCAACTGTGAAATATATTACTATCTCTTTTTCCTCACCAGGCATAATTACAGTATCTTCATCACTGTTTACGGTTATTGCCTGACCCTGATTAGAATATCCCACCGGATATCCTGTAAGCTGGAGATTGGGAAGTATATCAAGTTCTACTACCTTCTTACTGTCTGATACATTTTTCATATTAAACTTTGCTACAAACCATCTTCTGTCTTTATACTTATCATCATTACGAATCCAATTATCCTGACTAACAGTCTGATACCTGCTCTTAAAGCCGGCTGCATCCATATAAGACAGTTCCTCTGCTGTTATCTCCATTCCCCCATATTCAACCGTATCCCCTTTAGAATAGAAGTCCTCTGCCGGCTGTGGAAATCTCCGATTAACATTAATATATCCGGTTATACAGGCAGCAAGCCATACCACCAGTATAACTATGTACACAATATGTCTTTTCTTAAGCCTCTTATATTGCATCCCGCTTCACCCCTCTCCATAAATATATAACAACATCAAAAACAACTATCACCACTATAAATATCACATAACTCTGCCAGTAATTAGGTGTGAGCTGTGCCATATTGAACAGCCTTCTTGGCGCAAGTCCATGTATGGCATTAATTGAACTCCATGTTGATGCCACGTTCATAAATTCACAAAGAATTGTTGGAAATAGTAACACTACAAATGTATTATTCATCCACAGCGAAACCACAAGCGATATTGTTGCAAGCAGTCCGGCGCACACAAACTCCAGTATGAAGTAAAGCAGATAATATACATACATATTTTTATAAAAAATTGACGACCACATAGCACCAGCACCTATTTCAAACGATGATGTCTTCCATAAAAAGGTTGGAACGATAGCCGATGTAGATACAAAGTTAATAAAAAGTGGAAATACAACTATAGCCCCACCAGTAAGAAACACTGCGGCAAGCTTGGCTACAAGATAATTAATTCTCTTTGTCCTTACATAGTAGTTATTGATTATTCCAGAACGTTTGTCTGTATAATAGCTTGCTGCATATGGTATAGCCACAAGCAAAGGTACAACACGGTTAAATACTTCATAATAAACATCAGTATTGGCTCCCAGCCATGTATCTATAACTGTATATGGGAAGTGCAGCCAGTTATACCAGTAGAATTCCAATGGATTAATGGCATGCCTTACACCCGCATTAAAAAACTGTACCAGAGAAATCAGACATCCTATAGCAAGTGCTACCTTGAACGCTGTGCCCTCAAATGCCCTTTCTATTTCTATTTTTAACATCTGCTTCACAACCCTGCTACCTCCTCTGTTATCCTGTTTTTAATCTTTTTTCTTTATATCAAGCTTCACAAGCTGTTTCTGTGTCCATATTCCACGCTCACCATTTTTTGAATTCTCAAATGCACCTAAGTACGCATTGTTTAACATTTCTCCATCTGTTTCCACGTCATCTATTATCTCTTTATTTTCCTCATTATTATGGCTTTTATACCTAACTACTCTACTCTCATCTATAAACATAATAGTGACTATATCCTTGCTTTCTTTAGGTTGAAATGTTACTTTATCCCAAAAATGTTCCTGCCAGTCATTCGGCTTGTCTATCAATACTCTCTTATCTATTATATAAGAATATTCAATTTTATTATTTTCATCATATCTTATATCATAAAACCAAAGTGATGGCGGACTAAACGTATTTTCTTCGTCCAATTCATTATAAATGTGATATTTAATAATCAGTCCTTTCTGCGCTACACCACGTCTTCCAATTCCAAATGTCCCATCTTCATTTATATAACCCGGATATACTTTTTTTGCATATTCATATATCTTTTCTGCTGAGTCCTCATCTGTATAATCCTTTATATCATTAAAATTATCTGTTATTACTGCTTCTTCAACTGTTGCCCATAACTTTGATGACCATTCTGACACATCTATCTTTTCCCCTGCCTCCTGCAGCTCTGGCAGTTCTTTTCCGGCCGGAAGCTTCTCATATAGCATATAATTATGCCACTCAGGCTGTTTTTCAACATATTCTGCTGTTGTCGCCTCTGTTGATGCCATTGAGTATATATCATCTATGCTCTTCGCCCCGCACCCATTAAGAAATATTACACATGTCAGCATGACCGGTATTATTAATGATTTTCTTTTCATACTAATCCCTCCTTTTTTTTTAGAAACGTTTCTTGAATTTATTCTATCATAATTTACTCTTTATCTACCCTACACTCACGAACCCGCGCTTTCGCACTCTTTCGTCCTGCTTCGCATGACTGTTCGTTCGTTAATGGCGCAAGAAAAGTAAATGTCTGCTTCGCAGCCGCTTCCTTTTCTTTTGCGCTCATTATATCATATATTTTTTCCTATATTAGCTAGATGTAATAATTGGTCGTTTTTTGGTAAACTTTGGTCATTTTCCCCACTTTTTTCAAATGACTTCTATTTTCCATCCCAATTTTCTGTCAGCTCTGATTACAACAAAAAGCTGCCAGTGTGACTAAATATTTGTCTCACACTGACAGCTCCCAGATTATAATTTATTTTGGTTACGCCTTCTTTGCTCGTTGATTTATAAATATAGATAGGTAAATTAAACATCGCATAATTTCATCCATGTCATAATGATATAGTCTTATTTGAGTTTAGATTTAACCGTCTGCCCACATTATACATATGCGCCGTTATACATGTTTCATACTCTTTGTCCGTTTTCTGCAATTCATAACTTCCATTATACTTCCTTAGTATCTTTTTAACACTTCCTATGCCTCTTCCGTGATTAACATAATAATCCCTGCTACGCACTTCACGCTCATCGCTATAGCTGTTCTTTATAACAAATACAAGATTGCCGGCGCTGCAGGTAAGATTAATATCTATAAATGCATTTTCCACATTTTCAATACGTTTTACAGCATTAATACTGTTATCTATAAGATTACCTATAAGCACATTCAAATCTCCATAATCTATATCCATTTCCTTAGGAACATCGACTATGCAGTTTACCGTAACGCCCTGTGGCACATCTGACAGCTTATATGTAAATATACTGTTGACCTTTAAATTCTCACAGTAATCAGGCATACCTGCTTTATTAATATTATCAAGCATACTGCCAAGCTCTTTGCCTGCAGTTTCATAATCTCCAAGTTCAATCGCATAGCTGAGGGAATTCAGACGGTTTTTTAGGTCGTGCCTTATATCTCTTAATTCTTCCTTAGCCTCTATTATATTGTCATAAAGCTTTGTATTGGTTTCTATTTCTATCTTTAGTATATCTTCTTCGTAACTGTGCTTTATGTCTGTATCCATCTGCATAATAAGTATCATAAGTATATTATTGGCAATAAAACAGAAAAACAGAAATAATAAACACCTTGTACTATCCTGCACCTGCGTATATATATTATCAGTATATATAGCTATCACAAGATGTATAACTGATACAAACATAAGTGTATAGCAGGAGGACTCCTCAAGTGCCGTCTTACGCCCGTTATTGTATACACCATACAAAAGCACTATAATAGCATCCGCAAACACTACACATGGATAAACTATTTCTGCCTTGATAACATTTCCCGCTTTAATATACGAACTATTGCAGCTTGAAAAAAATCTTGCAGCCACTATCGCAGAAGTTATCAATATACTTACATACATACATGCAACCGCAAGAGTCTTATACCACTCCGTTGTCTTTTTATTTTCTGCCGCATACATAACCGCAATGCATAGTGCCAGCAAAGCCAATAGTTCTATAGTCAAGTCATTATTTATGCTTATCTCATACATCAGAAACATAATTATGCTGATTGCAATAATCACAAACACTATATGAAATATTTCTGATATTCCTACCGCCTGAGACTTCTTTTCCCTGCGCAATATATTGCTTCTGCCGCCCTCATTATCATCTATATTCCAGCACATAGAGTTATGGAAGCTCTTGTATAGCTGATATTGTATAATGCTCATAAATGCATATTTGTATATTGTCATCATATTTTTGCTGCAAGTATCTCTTATGTGCTTACCAGAGATGCTTATATACTCCTTTTTCCATTGCCGCAAATCTGTTAAAGCCCGCCACAAAATTCTTATAATATCTTCTGCTTACATCAAGCGGATATGCCTCATGCTCCATGCTTACGCGGTACCATACTACATCTGCGTCTATCCTATACATATATCTGTAGTTAAATATACAGTTTTTGCTTGCCTTGCCAAACATCTGCCCAGAGAATTCATCTGCCACATCATCTATCTTGCCGTAACATTTGTACATTCCCTCTACTGTTCCTACATTCAGGTACCTTTTATCCGACTGGATGTATATTATATCTGGATATGGTATGGCATATATCTCTTTTCCTGCCTTAAATGTAAATTTCCCCGTATCTGTTTCATACATTTCGTGGATGTCCTTCAGTATCTTAGACAGCCTCTCATCGCTCGCTGGCTTAACTATGTAGTTGTAAGCATGCAGGTCAAATGCGTTCTGCATATAATCAGTATGGCTTGTTATGAAAACTATGACTGCATCTTTATACATTGACTTTATATAATCCGCCAGCTCTATTCCGCTATCCTCTCCAAGCTCTATATCAAGAAAATATACTTCATACTTTCTATTATAAAGTTCCGGCTCTTTATCAAACTCTATCTTTAAGTCCTCGGCACTGTTATATATATCAAGTTCAACATTCATATTCAGCCTTTGCGCTATTCTGTCTAACAGTCTGCCGAATAATTCTGCCTGAACATTATCATCTTCGCATAATGCTATCTTCATTGGGTTCCTCGTTCTAATTTCTGTTTATTTATATTTGTAGGATGTCTTAATCCTTGTAAATGTTGTATCTTTGGGCATTTATTTGATATTTATTGATATTTTTTATCATTTGCCTGTAGTTAATAAACTATAAATGAGCAAATTTAAAATATTGCATAATTATGTCTGTGTCAGAAAAACTGATTTTTTCATAATCTATATGATAACATACTTTTAGTTTTCCTGCACTTATAGCAGTATTCTTTTATATTTACTTTCTATATTATTTTCCTGATTTTCTTTATATAATATTTCCCTAATTTTCTTTATATAATATTTTCCTTTCCCGCGAATACATATTCATTTCTTTGCGCTTATTATATATTTTGTGATATTATGATATCAGGGTTAAATGTAAAAAATCATTTGTAAAAACTGCGCTGATACACAAATAAACTGTTGCTATATGGCATTTTATGAAGGTTTGAGTGGGACATAGGATTACTCTGTTAATTTACACATTTACATATGTTTAAAGATATTGATTAGTGGTAATGATTATATAACAGAAAAATATTTTATACATTTTTTAACAGGAGGCTAAACTTATATGGTTATAGATTTTCATACACACAGCTTTCCAGATGAACTTGCTGACCGTGCTGTAGGTCGTCTTGCCCAAAGCGGTGGTATTCACAATTACCTTGATGGACGTGTCACATCTATCCAGAAGTCAATGAAAAAGGCGGGAATTGATTATTCTATCCTGCTGCCAATCGCAACGAAGCCAAGCCAGCACACAACTATCAACGACATAGCTGTAACAACCAATGATACATTTCGTGAGTCAGGGCTTATATCTTTTGGCACAATACATCCAGACAATGAAGATTACAGGGACATTTTAAGAAATCTTTCTAAAAAGGGCGTTCCCGGCATTAAACTTCATCCGGTATTTCAGCGCACCAACATAGATGACCCACGTTACCTTAACATCATAAGCTGCGCTTTTGACAATGACCTTATCGTATCAATACACTGCGGTATTGATATAAGCTTTCCTAACTGTGATGAAGCCAGCGTTGAACGCATTGCCAATATGATAAAAGAAGTCCCACCACGCAAGCTTGTACTTGCTCATATGGGCGGCTGGGGTATGTATAATGAGGTGTGCGATAAGCTTATTGGTACGCCGGGAGTATGGCTTGATACAGCATTTGTTCTAAGAAACTCTCCTGACTTTTACTTTCTTTCAAAAGAGAAGTTTGTTGATATGGTACGCACACACGGCACAGACCATATATTGTTTGGAACCGACAGTCCTTGGTCTGACCAGTCTGAGGCTCTTAAGCTTATACGCGAAAGTGGGCTTAATAATGATGAGATTAGAATGATACTTGGCGATAATGCCGCCAGATTACTTGATACATTCTTTTTACGTTAAAAGGTTCTAAAACTTTCTCTCCCTTGACAAAGAACCAAACAACGAACAATCCCCATATTAATCCACTTTATTTATAACCTAAAAAAAAGAAGAACTGTATCCTGACACAGTTCTTCTTTACCATATTCACCATACTAACCCCAGTTAGCTCCAATCATATCCGCCAACATTGGTTCTAAACCTTCCCCCAAGTAAAGTTTAGAACCATAACATTTATCCTACCCCACAAGCTCCTTAGCATGTGCAAGTGCCGCATCTATATTGGCACAGAAATTTTCTTCTCCAACCTCTGCCGCAAAGCCTGCCTTTTCCATCATATTCTTTGGCTGTTCCTGAACGTGGGAAAGAACAAGTGTAACACCGCGTTTCTTACATATATTATGTATGTTCTTAAGAGAACGGAGTGCCGATATATCCATAGCCGGAACGCCTCTCATTCTTATAATAACAACTTTTACATCCGCATCCATGCTTATCTCCATAAACTTATCAGCGGCAGCAAAAAACATAGGTCCGATTATTTCATATACTAAAGTCTTAGCTGGAACTTGCTTTAAATGTATACTCTCTGGGTCATTGTTCTCATCAATATTCTCACCTATATACTTCCAGCTTCTCACCTCTGTTACATCTGCCATTCTCTTAAGGAAGAGAAGTGCTGCCATAACAATACCTACCTCTATTGCAACGACTAAGTCAAATACAACAGTAAGTATCATAGTTGTAAGAAGTACAAGAATATCTGACTTTGGTGAGTGATTTACAAGATTAACCATTTCTCTCCAGCCACTCATATTATACGCAACTATGAAAAGAATAGCTGCTATCGCTGGCATTGGAATCCATGCTGCATATGGCATAAGCACTACAAGCACAATAAGGAGAGTAACTGAGTGAACCATACCTGCTACTGGTGTACGTCCACCGTTCTTTACATTGGCTGCTGTTCTTGCGATAGCACCTGTTGCCGGAATACCACCAAAAAGTGCTGACACAATATTACCTGCGCCCTGTGCAACAAGCTCCATATTAGGCTTATGTCTTGAACCTATCATACCGTCTGACACAACGCATGAAAGAAGACTTTCTATACCTGCAAGTACCGCGATAGTAAGTGCATCTGGAAGAAGTGTCATAATCATATCAATATTGACACTTGGAATACTTACCGCTGGAAGTCCCTTCTTTATTGTATACAGGCTTCCTATTGTATTAACATATGACAGTGCTGGTATGAACTTAACCATAACAACTGATACAATAACTGCTATAAGTGAAGGTGGTATCTTATCAAGTGCCTTAAACTTAGGCCATATGATAAGTATTGCAAGTGCGACCACACCCACGATAAATGCTTTCACATTAAATGTACCTATATTAAGAACCACAGCCTTAAGCTTATCCATAGTTTCAACTGTCGCTGTTCCTGCCGGATAAGTAAGTCCTAAGAAGTCCTTTATCTGTCCTATGACAATAGTAACTGCTATACCAAATGTAAAACCTGTTGTTATTGTGTAAGGAATAAATCTGATAAGATTACCAAACTTTAAAAAGCCCATAATAACAAGGATTATACCTGCCATAATCGTTGCTACTATAAGTCCGTCCATACCATTCTTGGCTACTATTCCTGCTACTATTGTTGCAAATGCGGCTGTCGGTCCTGCTATCTGCACACGGCTTCCGCCAAGAAATGATATTACAAAACCTGCGAATATCGCCGTATATATGCCCTGCTCCGGACTTACTCCTGATGCAAGCGCCAGTGCGATAGAAAGCGGAAGTGCAATTATGGCAACGATAATACCTGCCACGACATCCTTTATAAACTGACCCTTGGAATACGTCTTCATCACATCAAATATCTTTGGTACAAATTCTTTCATTATTATCTCCCATCATATAAACATTTATATAAAAACAGCAATATTGGGACAATGCAATATACACTGCCCCAATATAAAGATGTACTGATGTACTGTATTTTACTGCTCAACCTCTGATATCTGGCTGCATACAAACTCAATAACCTTCTGGTAAAGAATCTGGTATCCAACCTCTGATACTACTTCATTACCAACAGCCTCTGTGATAGCTGTAAAGTCATCATAGCCATAATATTTAGCAAGGTCATTACCATATGATACAAGTTCATCCTCTGTTACGTGAATATCATTATCAGCAGCTATAACTGTAACAACCATCTTCTCTAAAAGATAATCCTTTGCCTGCTGCTCTACATATTCATCATAAGCATCTAATGAGTCAAAACCATATACCTTTGTCTTGTATGAGTCAAGGTCTGACACACCATAGTATGAACCATAATTGTTGAATTCATTTTCAATGTTACTATTAAATACATCTGTAAGTGACTGTATCTCATCATCCGGATATGTAACATTATCACCTATAGCTTCCTTCATCTTTGCATATGCACTTGCATAAGTTGCCTGCATATATGTATCGTTGGCATTTGCCTCAACTACTTTTCTTACCTCTTCCTTGAATTCTGGAACATTATTACCTGTAAGGCTTAATGTTTCCTTATTCTCAAGCACCCAGTCATCTGTTATCTCTGGATAATTAGTCTTAACAATAGCTGTTACCTTTACTGTAAATATAACGCTCTTTCCTGCAAGCTCAGATGTGTAATTCTCTGGGAATGTACAAGGAATATCGTATTCCTGTCCAACTGTAAGTCCTACAAGACCTCTGTCAAGGTCACTTATAAAGTTACCTGAACCAATAGTATAAGAAGCATCTGTTGCTGTTCCGCCTGAAAATGCTTCGCCGTCAAGCTTTCCTGAATAGTCAAGTATAATCTTGTCGCCATCTGCTGTAACACCGCTTGTTACATTTTCTGTTGTTGCCTGTGAAGCTACAATATTCTGGTTGATATAATCATCAACATCTTCATCAGATACATTGAGCACTGACTTATCTACTGTAACTTCCATTCCCCTGAACTCAGGCATAGTAAATCCTTTTCTATATATTTCTGCATCAGAAGTTACTGTTCCATCATACTGTGCTGCAGTTATATCCTTATGTACTGTAGAAGTTGCTTCTTCTGTCTTTTTAGAGCCACATGCTGCAAGCGAGGCTACCATTGTAGCAGCAAGCATAAGGCTAACTAATTTCTTTTTCATAAATAATCCTCATTTCCTTATTCTTAGCAGTCCGATATTATAACTATGCAGATTAAATAATACACAAATCAATATCGCTGCCAGCTTGTTTTACAACATTATTTGTTATATCATAATCCAGTACAAATTAAAAGTGAATTCACATTTTTTTCAATATTTGGTATACTCTTATCATTGTCTGCCCATAATAATCACGCACAGAGGACAGACAATATATTAAATAATGTGCGTAGAAATGAGGATTATATATCTACTAATATGAAAATATTACCTGACAGACAACACCTTAATAAATCAAATATATTACATTGGCACAGGCTTTCAAAGCACACACGGCATATATCAGCCTTAATACTTACCGCAGCTATCATGCTGTCTTTCCTGCTTTCCCTGACAGGCTGTGGCACAGGTCTGACCCTGACAACTCCAATAAGTGTTACGGACTACAAGTTAAACACCTACGTCCAGATAGACTCCTACACAGGTGTAAACAAAAGTGTTCTTACCGATGCCATCGCCCTATGTGATTATTACGAGCACATTTTCTCAAGAACACTGTCAACAAGTGAGCTGTACAGGGTCAATAATCAGGAAACTGACACTATAAGCGATAAGCTCTACGAACTTATACAGACCGGACTTGAGTACAGCCGTCTGTCCGATGGGGCATTTGACATAACAATAGGAAGTGTATCAGAGCTGTGGGACTTCACCACAGACACGCCTTCTGTTCCTGATGACACGCTCATTAAAAATGCGCTTTCTTATGTGGATTATACAAAAGTCACTCTGACAACTGACAGTGACGGTACACATCACATAAGTATGCCTGACGGATACTGTATCGACCTCGGTGCTGTTGCTAAAGGCTATATTGCTGATAAGATTAAAGCATTTCTTGTTGATAATGGTGTCAAAAGCGCTATAATTAATCTTGGCGGCAATGTACTATGCATTGGTGAGAAGAAAAAAGGCACTGACTTTACTATCGCTGTCAAGAAGCCTTTTTCTGACAGTGGCGAATATATGGAGCTTTTACATATAAATGATACATCTGTTGTATCTTCCGGAACTTACGAAAGATATTTTTACTCAGATGATGGAACCTTTTATCACCATATATTAAACCCAAAGACTGGTTATCCATATGAAACACAGCTATGTGATGTGACTATTCTTTCACATGAGTCAACTGTTGGCGACTGCCTGAGCACGACATGTTTTGTACTGGGTGCCGACAAAGGCATGGAGCTTATAGAGTCACGGGATGGAATTGAAGCCATATTTATGCTGAATGACGGCAGCAAGCTCTATTCATCTGGTGCAAAGCAGTATATACAATAATGATTTATCATAATATTAAACTTATAAATGAGCTAATAAAGAAAATATATAAATAATACTATACATAATAAGGAGTTACCTATGATTAGACTAATAATACTAATAATCGTTTTATTAATATTTGCTGTATTCAGCCTTTTAGCACTGCCTGTTTTATGGCTTGTCAGCAAAAAAAGTCCGGTTGCGCGCGAGAAAGCCTCTGATGCCATAGCAAGATTTATGTTCAGGCTTATTCTTCTTATATGCGGAACTAAAACAACCGCTATAGGTCTTGAGAATATCCCTTCTGACAGACCTGTACTTTTTGTCGGCAACCACCGTGGATTTTTTGATGTAATTATCTCTTACACTTATATAAAAGGCAGGGCTGCCTATGTTGCCAAGAAAGAAATAATAAAGGTCCCAATCCTTCGCAGATGGGTGACTAATATCAGATGTATCCTGCTTGACCGCAGCAACACAAGAGCTGCACTTAAGTCTATACTTACAGGTATTGAATATATAAAAGATGGCACATCACTTGTTATATTCCCTGAGGGTACACGAAACAATGGTGAGGGCGTACTTGAATTCCACGCAGGAAGCTTTAAGCTTGCCGAAAAATCAGGATGTCTTATAGTTCCTGTTGTGCAGAACAACACTTCTGCCATATTTGAGGACCAGAAGCCTCTTCTTAAGAAGGCACACACTGTCATAGAGTTCTGCAAACCTATAGATATGTCTGGCATGTCACGCGATGAGAAAAAGGATATAGCTGAATATGTCCATAATATTGTACTTACAAAGTATAACAACAACCAGAAGCTTGTAAATTAGTCAAAACGACAATTTAATACCTTTTCATCTCATCTTTTCCGTGGTATAATACCAAAAGATATTTTATATTAATTAGCAGGAGGAGAACCATTATGCCAGTATGGGCGATAGTTTTATTGGTTATTATAGCAATCCTTGTAGTTGCTTTAGTAGCTCTTATTATTTTTGGTAACAGACTTCGTAAGAAGCAGGAAGCTAATCAGGCGCAAATAGATGCAGCTAAGCAGGTTATGTCGATGCTTATCATTGATAAGAAGAAAATGAAGTTAAAAGAAGCAGGACTTCCTAAGATAGTTCTTGAACAGACACCTAAGTATCTTCAGAGAAGCAAGGTACCAGTTGTCAAGGCAAAGATAGGTCCTAAGGTTATGACTCTTATGGCTGACCCTAATGTATATGACCAGATTCCTATCAAGGCTGAAGTTAAGGCTGAGGTAAGTGGTATCTATATCACAGGTATTAAGTCTGTCCGTGGTGGTAAGATAGTTGTTGAAGAAAAGAAGCAGGGCTTCTTTAAAAGACATTTTAAGAAAAACAAGTAATTTTCAACATTAAAAAAGGTTTTCGTACTAATCCTGGTACGAAAACCTTTTTTATTTATACTATAATGTGCGTGTCCCAAGTAAAAAAATCTTTTTCTGCAAGCAGAAACGACTTTTTATACTTTTGACACTTACATCATATTACTGTGCCGCTTTATCCGTCTGTGTAGGTGCATCCCATTCACCAGTACGCTTTGTGGCATCCGTACCTGCCTGTGTCCGCTTTTCTGTAGCCTTTGCTGATGATGAAGCAGTATTCGCAGCCGTTGTCTTCTGTGTCTGGCTCTGTGTTGTTGCCTGTACCTGTGTTGTTGTTGTTGTTTCTTCTTCTGTAGCTGTAGTTTCTTCCTGTGTCTGGCTCTGTGTTTCTGTTTTTGTCTGCTTTGTAGTAACTCCGGATGCCGTCTTAAACTCTACCTTTTCCTTACCCTTATGGACAGCTTCCATAAAATCCCTGAATATGCTTATTGTCTTTACGGAATTCTGTGTCTTAGGATAATCATACCCTGTCCACACTGCCATAGTATAATACTGGCTGTATCCACAGAAATATGCATCTTTATTGCCGTTAGTAGTTCCTGTCTTACCCGCTACTATGGCATTGGAAGGCTCTGCACCAACACCTGTACCGCCTGTAACTACTGACCTTAACATATCTGTCATCATACGGCACGAATTAGTGTCATACACACGTACTTCCCTGTCTGATGTATCAACAATAGCTCTGCCTGATGTATTAGTTATCTTAGTAACACATGTAGGCTGTCTGTACATTCCATCATTAATTATGGTTGCATATGCACCTGCCATCTCTTCTGTAGACACTCCATATGTGAAACCGCCCAGTGCAACTGCATTGGTACTCTTATCCATCCATACCCTGTGGAAGCCCATATTAAGTAAGAAGCCTATGCCCATCTTTGGAGTTATGTCATCTCTGTATATCTTCCACGCAACAGTGTTCTTTGACTTCATAACAGCTGTTCTTAAAGTCATCTGTCCTGCATACGAACCATCTGCATTGTTAGGACCTCCGTCTATCTTTTCATCTGTAACAATAGTATCCGGTGTATTTCCCTGCTGGAGATATGGTGTATACACGACTATCGGCTTTATGGAGCTTCCCGGCTGTCTGTAGCTCTGATATGCCCTGTTAAGCGTATATCCGTCAAGCTCCTGACTTCTTGAACCTACTATAGCTACAACATTTCCCGTGCTGTTGTCTATACATGTTGCTGCCCCTTGAAACTCATACACACCATCATCACCAACTGTCGTATATCCAGCAAGATTTTTATCTATTGAATTCTGAAGTGCTTCCTGTGCATCCGGGTCTATACTTGTATACACAGTATAACCGCCATTTATAAGCATCTGCTGGCAGCTTGAATAGTACTTCTGGTAAAGGTCTTCATATTCATTGTACTCATCCTCTGAGTCAAAGTTGTTACGCATAACAAAACCATAGTACTTCATTAGTTCCTCAGTTGCACAGTGTCTTGCATAAGTTTCCACTGAATTATTCTTAGTTGAGACCTTCTCTCCGGAACCAGTTACAACTATATCCTCCTCAACCGCTGTGTTATATGTCATTGAGTCTATATAGTCAGCATCTCTTAATTCCTTAAGTATCAGATTTCTTCTTGAAAGAGTGGCATCATAATTCGTAAGTGGATTATACTTTGTAGGATTGTTCGGTATCGCCGCTATAAATGCCTGCTCTGATACGGACAATTCTGACACCGACTTTCCAAAGTATCCCTTAGCTGCTGCCTCAACACCATAATAACCATTACTGAAATATATATTGTTAAGGTAAAATTCAAGTATCTGCTCTTTTGAATACATCTTTTCAAGTTCCCACGCAAGAAATATTTCTTTAATCTTTCTTTCCCATGTAACTTCCTGACTAAGAAATACATTTTTGGCAACCTGCTGTGTTATCGTACTTGCTCCCTGTACTATCGTGTCGCTCTTGCGGTTTGCTATTATGGCTCTTATTATTGCCTTTATATCTATACCAGAGTGATTATAAAAGTCCCTGTCCTCCATAACTACAAAGGAATCAGCAAGCACAGATGGTATATTGTCAAAATCTATGTAATACATATCTTTTGACGCCTTCATCGTACAGAGCTGGTCACCGTTCTTATCATAGATAACTGTTGTTTTTCCATCCTTAAATGTATCAACTGTACTCTCATCTGCCATACTCTTTGCATCTTTTGCAAGCTGCATAACATTAACCAGCTTTGGTCCTACATATATACCGGCTCCTACCAGCACAATAAGCAATATTATAAGTATTGTTCTTTTTATTATCTTACGTTTCCTGCTTTTCTTTGACTTTCTGCGTACTGAATTTTTAACCTGTGAAGCTCCATTTTGAGAACTCCTGCTTCCTGATGAATTCGCCATATGCACATCCTCTTTAATTCTTGTAATATGTCACAAATACATTTTCCCACTGTGTAAACATCTTGTTTGCATCAGATAATGATACTGTCTGCTCTGCTCCCGATACCGGATCCATGCAAGTCACATTCTTTGAATCGTATGCTGTTATTATCACATATGAGTCACTGCCGTTCTTTCCTATAACTGGACAGCCATTATCTATAAAGTTAAGTATCTTATCTATGGAAACGCCCTTGATACTTAATCCTGATACGCCCTGTATGCCGCTTAATATCTCATCTGCTGTCATGGTATCAAGATAAGCCGCTGCATCCGTCTGTGCCCCTGCATAGGCTGCCACAAGCTGTAACGCCCTTCCTAATGAACTGTCTGCGGCTGCTGCTGCCAAGGATATACCTTTTAATTCTCCTGTGGTATTTCTATATCTTTTCCATATCGTATTGGCATTATAATCTGCCACTGAACCGTAAGTGTCATAAGCCAGCGAAAGTGCCTTTGATATATCTGTCGTACTGCTCTGGAACCTTCCATATCCGTACACATAATATCTGCCCTCACCTGTAAAGTTCTTTGCAAGCTCAAGAAGTGCATCCTCCATGTATACAACATCAGATGAGGTTCTTAAGGAAACATTAAACGATGCTGGCACTTTTGAAAGCTTTAATGCAAGTTCCTGCTTCCTGTTATCACTAACGACTGAATCAAGCATAATTCCATCTGTTTCCACATTTTCATCCTTATTGATAAGCTGGTCTATGCTTGTTCCCTGATAACCATCGCCGGACTTTACTATTCTTGTAAGATTAATTCTCATATCCTCCACACTTGCATCACTTACATATATGTCCGGTTCTTCATATTCCTTTATGACGTTGTATGCAGTATCAATTATACATATCTTATGCATTGCAAATGTTCTGTTTCCGTCTTCATTAATAAGAATATCGTCCTTATCTGCCACTCCATATATGAAATCGCTGTTAATATAGCCCAGACATTTTATATAATCACCGCTGTCCGCTTGTATTATGTGCTCGCTGCTGTCTGCCATATTAAACACTCTTATACTCTCTGTCGCGTAAGGCTTTCCGTTAAGGCTGTAGGCGATTGCACTTCCATCCTCTGATACTGCGTAAGTTCCATCAACGAGGTCAGATACAACGGTCATGACCTCCTTACTTACAAGGTCGACAGAATAAAGTGTATCATCCATAAGTATATAAAATGTATTCTCATCCGAAAGATATGCAACATTTCCAATATTCTGTGACAGTATATCGTATGGTATATCTACAGGAATATACAGTCTTTCCTCTACCTTGTTATCAGCATACGAATATCTGCAAAGTGACACTCCTGCCTCTCCCTCATGCTCACCACGGTTCATATAACCATACACAAGGAAGTTGCTGTCACCGTTATCCTGTACATTCAGTATCTTTATGCCGTGTTCTCCATAGTTCTCACGTATTCCGTCAGTTTCATCCGAATTAAATGAAAATACCATTGTATACACGCTGTCCTCTGTATTAAAGCACCACAGTGAGCCTTCATTTACATAGTAGGCATACTTTGAATTCTCATCTGAGCTAAACTCTGTTGTTGAAGCTGACTGTATTCCAAGATTAATCTTTCCACTTGAGGTAAGGTCATTCTTTCCGTCAAATATCTGGTTAGCTTCTCTTTCATAATTAAGAAGATAAAAGCCCGAGCTGGTCTGTCTTATTCTATAATATTCATACACATTATAAGAGTCATATGAGTCATACTCATTAACAGCACCTGCCCTGTAATTAAGAGTTATTATGGCAATATCGCTGCTTATCTCCTTAACCTTAGGTATAAGCTGGCTCTCTGCATATGGTGCAATATCGCCCCAGCCTACCTGTGAAAGTGAGCTGTTGATATTGACCTTTCCATAATTACTGTTACTGCCACTTGTAGATGACTCTATATACTTCTGTATCTCACTTAATCTGCTCTGGTCCATAGTGCAGGCGTTGAAGTACTTAACGAACTCAAACTTGCTTTCAAGCCCGTAATCATCTCCAGTAACTATTCTTGTATAATAGTGTATCTCATCATGTGCCGGTGTTTTAAGCACTATCTCAAGCGCATACTGCACATTGTCATCTATAAGATTTTTAATAGCAAGAGTGGCTGTTATCTTATCTGTATCCCTTTCAAGCTCATTTACTTTAGTATTCTCTATAAGTGAACTGTCTGATAAGCTTCTCACCTTATAGGACACCTCTGACACCTCTGCGCCATATGTGTGAATAACTATATCCTGCTTTCTGTTCTGTGGCACAGGAGTAAGCGTATCATTCATAAGCGCCTGATTGATAGCTACAGTATAGCCATGCAGTGAATTAAATTCTGTTCCATCACCTGTAAGCATAGCCACAACTGGAAGAGTTGCCTCCGTCATGGTAGTTGCTGATGGTATGACCGTTTCAAGTCCCATAGACAGAAATGTTACAACCATGGTCACTATAAATAATATTCCCAGCAAAATACCTTTGGAACCTGCCTTTTTGTCATTCCTTCTCATACTATTCCTCATTTCTGTGCTGTTTTTGTATATAATGATGTCCCAAGTAAAAAAGTCTTTTTCTGCAAGCAGAAATGACTTTTTATACTTTTGACACTTACATCATATAATAATTTAATTGTTGCTGTTTTAAGCCATGTAAAATCTAAGAGATATACATTAAAATCCGTGCTCTTTCGTCCTGCTTTACATGACTACTATCCGTTCGTTAACAGCTTTGTGATAGTCAGCTCTATGCCCAGTGCCTTCTGCATATCACGGACATCCTTTTCCGCCTTTTCATCTGCTTTTCCTGTCTTTACAGCTCTTATAAGCAGATTTTTAGGAGTATGCTCCATATCAATAAACTCAAGTATCTGTGTATCATAACCACTCGCTTTAAGCATATTGGCGCGTGTGGCATCTGTCACTATCGCTGCCATCCTCTCCTTTAATATACCATAATCCATAACAGGCGACAGCATATCATTACTTATAGTCCTGTTAGCCTCATGCTGGCAGCAAGGTACTGATAATATAACCTTTGCGCCCCACTTAACAGCCTTTGCAAGTGCATAATCAGTTGCGGTGTCACACGCATGCAGTGTCACGACCATATCAACGCTTTCCACATCCTTATATGTCGCTATATCACCAACATAGAAGTCGAGTCTGTCATACCCATACTTTGTCCTTAAGCTGTTACAGTGCTCTATAACATCCTCCTTAAGGTCAAGTCCTATTATTCTTATATTGTAGCCCTTAAGCTCCTTAAGATAGTAGTACATTGCAAATGTAAGATAAGACTTTCCACATCCAAAGTCAATAATAGTCTGTTCCTTATTCTTATCAAGCCTTGGAAGTATATCTTCTATGAACTCAAGGAAACGGTTAATCTGTCTGAACTTATCATATCGTGTCCTTACAATCTTTCCATCTGTTGTCATAACACCGAGGTCAACCATAAAGCCTACCGGTGTTCCCTCCTGTATTATATACTTCTTAGCCCTGTTGTGGGCAAGTTCCCTCTGTGCCTTCACTTCCCTGGCTTTTTTGTACTTGCAGGTGCAGGTGTTGCTCTTGCTTGAAAGAATCGTTGCAGATGCATCTGTCTTTGTTATCTGAGCCTGCTTGAACTCTTCCATATACTTCTCTATGTGCCCTTTAACATCATCTGCGCTAAGATTAGTATGAAGCACCTTTTTGCCAACAAACTCTGATACCTGAAATTCTATACTATCCTTTATAATAACAGGTCTTATCTTAACCTTCTGTACCCTGCTGTCATCCTTTGACTTTCTGCTGCTTATAGTAATATCTATAAGATTTTTATCTATACATATATCAAGTAATTCCCGTATATCCACTTGTTTTCTTCCTTTTCTTATATACATTCGTGTTATTTGTCATTCACCTCAAAGCCTTATTATACCCATACAAATGCCTGATCAGCCCTCACACATAGCTTTAAAGCATCGCGTAAAGTCTTATTATGGCTTTATGACCTTACAACACAGTTACCATTTTAATATCTTTGAAGTATTTGCACAAGTAATAATAACTGTTTTAATAATCTTTTAAAATTTTGCCGCATACATTTCCTGTATCTATATATGCTTATTTTTCTATATATACTGGAACTGCCATATGAACAACTGTCATATCATTATTCTCATCATATTCCATTGATATATTAACATTCACCTTATTTTTACCAAGCATTACATAGCTGCTTTCATATCTGTCATATGCATACACCACAAACATATCCATAGTTTTTCTTGACTGAACTTCCTTTGCACGAAGCTGTGTCAGCAGCTTTTCACACAATGCATTTCTTTCCTCTATTCCGATATTTCCATCGACCGCCCCACTAAGTGCTGCATTGACACTACAGTCAACACCGTACCTGTCGCATATATCCTGTATTATGCCTCTGTAAGCCATTGTACTCTCTATACCTTTGTCAAGCTGCATATTTATAATCAGATAATACTTCTCCTGACTATATATTATCTTAAGTGAAACATCCCCATACACTGAATTCTGCACAAGCGCATATTCTGTGTTATCCTCCGTCTTTTCAAGCCTGTAAGCGTTAAGCCCGATATCCTCGGCCATATCACAAAGCAGCATTTTCTTTGCATCCTCTGATAAGTAGCTCTCTGTAAGCACACCGTATGCTGTAATCTCAGATGTCACATCCGTGTATACACTATCACAGAACACGCTCACCATATCAGTGCTGCTGCCTGCCGATACCTCCCTTACTATATCCTTTGACAATATTCTCACCACTGTTATAAGCCACAACACTGCCGCTAACACTATTATGCCCCTCTGGAAACGATATTTCCCCGAAACCGGTATTCTTTTATACATAAAAAACCTCCCATCAACTAATATTAATATCTCAAGATATTAACTAATATCTTCTGACATTATTACCAGTTAATGGAAGGTTATACTATTATTGCTTAATCTACTGCACCAAGTCGTGCAAGTGACCTCTTAAGAGCCATCTCTGCCCTGTGGACATCAATGTTACTCTCCTTAGCAGCAAGTCTTCTCTCTGCTCTCACCTTTGCTTCGTTGGCACGATTAACGTCGATTTCATCCGGCCATTCTGCTATCTCTGCAAGAATTGTTATACGGTCCTTAAGTATCTCTACTATTCCACCGTGTACAGCCGCCTTCTTTACATCGCCGTCCTGATGAATTTTTAATACACAAGGAACAAGCACTGCTGTAAGTGGTATATGGTTAGGATATACACCTATCTCACCCTCACTTGTGCTAAGCTCTACAAATGTAACATCATCATTGTAAAACACCCTCTCAGGAGTGTTTACTAAAAGCTTCATTGTACTTGTATCTGCCATACCAATTCTCCTTATCAAGATACCTATAGTTATACCATTATTACTACCCGCATACTAGCTGCCGGCAATAACGCTGACAATTACTTTGATACCTTTGCAAGTACATCATCGATACTACCGCAGTTAAGGAAATAACTTTCTGGAATATCATCATACTTACCTTCGATGATTTCCTTAAATCCCTGAATAGTATCACTGATAGGTACATAACGTCCCTCAAGTCCTGTGAACTGTCCTGCAACGAAGAAAGGCTGTGAAAGGAATCTCTGCACCTTTCTGGCTCTTGATACAACCATCTTATCTTCTTCTGAAAGTTCATCCATACCAAGAATAGCAATAATATCCTGGAGTTCCTTATACTTCTGTAATATCTCCTGAACTGCTCTTGCTACCTTATAGTGTTCTTCACCTACAATTCTTGGGTCAAGAATTCTTGATGTAGACTCAAGTGGGTCTACGGCTGGATATATACCAAGCTCAACTATAGAACGTGAAAGAACTGTAGTTGCATCAAGGTGTGCGAATGTTGTTGCTGGCGCTGGGTCAGTAAGGTCATCCGCAGGCACATATACAGCCTGAACTGATGTGATAGAACCATTCTTTGTTGATGTAATACGCTCCTGAAGAGCACCCATCTCTGTCTGAAGAGTTGGCTGATAACCTACGGCTGAAGGCATACGTCCAAGAAGCGCTGAAACCTCTGAACCAGCCTGAGTAAATCTGTAGATATTATCGATGAAAAGAAGTACATCCTTTCCACCCTTATCTCTGAAGTACTCAGCCATAGTAAGTCCTGTAAGACCAACTCTCATTCTTGCTCCAGGTGGCTCATTCATCTGACCGAATACCATGGTAGTCTTCTCGATAACTCCTGAATCCATCATTTCGTGATAAAGGTCGTTACCCTCTCTTGTACGCTCACCAACGCCTGTGAATACTGAATATCCACCGTGCTCAGTAGCGATATTACGGATAAGTTCCTGAATAAGAACTGTCTTACCTACACCGGCACCACCGAAAAGTCCAATCTTTCCACCCTTCTGATAAGGACAAAGAAGATCAACTACCTTGATACCTGTCTCTAACATTTCTGTATTAGTAGCCTGTTCAACGAATGCTGGCGCTTTTCTGTGAATAGGCATATGCTCTACTTCTGGCGCTGGCTTATTATCTATAGGATCACCTAATACGTTAAACATTCTTCCAAGTGTCTGTTCGCCAACTGGTACAGATATAGGAGCTCCTGTAGCTTCTGCCTCCATACCTCTAACAAGACCATCTGTTGGTCCAAGGGCGATACATCTTACCGTGTCGTCTCCAAGATGCTGTGCAACTTCCACAACAAGCTTGCTGCCGTCATTGGTCTTTATGTTGATGGCTGAATTGATTTCTGGCAGATTACCTTCTGTGAATTTAATATCAATTACAGCACTGATAATCTGAGTAATCTTACCGATATTATTCTCTGCCATTGTTACCTCCATCTATTATTATTATTTCATCGTATTATCCGATTGCATTTGCACCTGCTATGATTTCTGTAAGTTCCTGTGTAATAGAAGCCTGACGGGCTCTGTTATACTTAAGTGAAAGATCAGAAATCATCTCATCGGCGTTGCTTGTAGCATTATCCATAGCCTGCATACGCGCACCATTCTCACTGGCTACCGCTTCTATAAGCGCACCATATATAAGACTGCACACATACTTAGGTATGATAAGGTTCAAAGCTTCATCTTCCGCTGGCTCATAGTTCATAGGAGTTGTATCCTTGCTTTCGCTGTTCACCCCTTCAGTATCGATAGATACCGGAAGAAGCTTGATAAGCTTAGGTTCATGAACAACTGTATTCTTAAATGAAGTATAAGCAAGATATATCTCACCTATCTCACCAGCAGCAAATCTTTCAAGCAGTCTGTCACAAATATCCCTTGCATCTGTATAAAGAGGTGCATTGATAACCTCAGAATCATCTTCAGTTATGTTGTAGCCTCTTCTTACAAGATAGTCTTTTCCCTTAGTTCCTATAGCTATTATGTCTATATCTTCCTTAGGAATACCGCTCTCTGTGATAAGCTTGGTAATATTAGTATTATATCCTCCGGCAAGTCCACGGTTGGCTGTTATTGTTATAATAGCCTTCTTAGATGACTCGCCTGCCTGAAGATACTTGTGATTGATGTTACCTGACCTTGCAAGCATATTGCATATCGTTTCGTACATCAGATCTGAATAAGGCTTTGTGCTCTCCGCCTTTCCCTTTGCTTTCTGAAGTTTAACAGTGGAAACAAGCTTCATAGCCTTAGTAATCTGACCAGTACTCTGAATACTGTCTCTACGCCTTTTTATATCTTTCATTGAGGCCATAGAATTTACCTCCATTCCCACATTTAGAACTTAAATGTTTTCTTAAACTCTTCAATAGCACTTACAAGTAACTTTTCATTTTCTTCAGTAAGTTCCTTAGTTTCCTTGATAGACTCTGGAATCTGAGGATACTTAGTATCTATAAATTCAAATAATCCCTGCTCAAAGTCAAGAATTTTATCAACAGGTATATCAATAACATACTTCTTAGTTACAGCATATATAATGATAACCTGATATTCAACAGGCATTGGCTTATACTGAGGCTGCTTTAACATTTCCATGATACGCTCGCCCTGTGCAAGCTTCTCCTTAGTATCGGCATCAAGTTCTGAACCGAACTGAGAGAATGAAGCAAGCTCTCTGTACTGAGCAAGCTCTGTACGGATAGGAGCAGCAATCTTCTTAATAGCCTTAATCTGTGCTGAACCACCAACTCTTGATACTGAAAGACCTGCGTTGATAGCTGGTCTGAAACCAGAGTTGAACATTTCTGTTTCAAGATATATCTGACCATCTGTAATAGATATTACATTAGTAGGGATATATGCTGAAACGTCACCTGCCTGTGTCTCAATGATAGGAAGGGCTGTAAGTGAGCCTCCGCCGTACTCATCTGACATACGTGCAGCTCTCTCAAGAAGTCTTGAGTGAAGATAGAATACATCTCCAGGATAAGCCTCACGACCAGGAGCTCTCTTTAACAGAAGTGAAAGAGTTCTGTATGCTGCTGCATGCTTACTTAAGTCATCATATACAACAAGTACGTCTTCGCCGTTTTCCATCCACTCTTCACCTATAGCGCAGCCTGAATAAGGTGCGATATACTGAAGTGGAGCAAGTTCGCTGGCTGTAGAAGCAACTACAGTTGTATAGCTCATAGCGCCATATTCTTCAAGAGTCTTTACGATACTTGCAACTGTTGATGCCTTCTGTCCGATAGCAACATATATACAATGTACACCCTGACCCTTCTGATTGATAATAGTATCAATAGCGATAGCTGTCTTACCTGTCTGACGGTCACCAATGATAAGCTCTCTCTGACCTCTTCCGATAGGAACCATGGCATCGATAGCCTTGATACCTGTCTGAAGTGGAACACTTACTGACTTTCTTGTGATAACGCCTGAAGCAACTCTTTCTATCTTTCTTGTCTTGTCTGTGTTGATAGGACCCTTGCCATCTATAGGCTGTCCAAGTGCATTAACAACTCTTCCTGTTAATGCATCACCAACTGGAACCTCAACAACTCGTCCAGTTGTCTTAACAGTATCACCTTCGTTTATATTTCTTGAATCACCAAGAAGAACGGCACCTACGTTGTCCTCTTCAAGGTTAAGAACCATACCATATACTTCACCAGGGAATTCAAGAAGTTCTCCCTGCATGGCCTTCTCAAGTCCATGAATTCTAGCGATACCATCTGCTACCTGAATTACAGTACCAACTTCTGATACTTCTAGTTCGGCAGAATATCTTTTTATCTGTTCTTTAATAACTGAACTGATTTCTTCCGGTCTTAAATTCATTAGCTTTATGCACCTACTTTCTATTAGATTCAAGCTCTATGCCAGTTGGATATTCTTTAAATCTCTGGCAAGCTCATCAATTTTATGTTTTATACTGCTGTCTACGACTCTGTCTCCAATTCTTATGACCATACCTGCTATAAGTGATTCATCTATAGCATAGTTCATCTTGAAATCCACATAATCAGTTGTTGCAAGCAGTCTGCTCACAACCGACAGCTTCTGATCATCTGTGAGAGGTCTGGCTGTTGTGACGAAAGCCACTCCTATCTTCTTGTACTCATAAACTCTCTTTATGAAATACTCCAGTGTGCTTACTATCTTGTCCTGTCTGTCCTTAGACACCATAACAGTTAAAAGACCTGTGATATCCTTAGATACGAACTTATCAAATACATTCTTTATAAGTTCCTCCTTATCACCCTTGTCAACCTTAGGTGACCTTAATATCTTTACAAGGTCCTCGTTACTTTTAAACACTTCTATCACAACCTGTGCTTCTTCACATAGTTCATCGATCTTAGATTCCTGAATAGCAAGCTCAAATAAAGCTTCGCCGTAAGTTGTTTCTACTAATTTCGCCATGTGTTCTCACCCATTTCATTCAAAGTCTGTTCAATAATTGCATTACTTTCGCTCTCATCAATAGATTTAGAGATAAGCTTAGAAGCTATCATAGCTGATACAGTAACAATCTGCTGCTTAACTTCATCTGCCACTTTCTGCTTTTCAAGTTCTGCTTCCTTACCTGCTCTTTCGATAATTCTTGCAGCTTCCTCTTTAGCTTCATCTATGATCTTCTGCTCGTTATGCATAGCTGTCTTTCTTGCATCACTTAATATAAGCTCTGCTTCCTTGTTAGCAGCCTTTAACTTCTCTTCATACTCTGCTTTCATGGCAAGTGCGTCTGCTCTGTTCTTTTCAGCAGTTTCCCTGTCACTTGTTATCTTATCCTGTCTTTTCTTTAACATGTTACGAACAGGATTGAAAAGAATAACTGACAAAAACAGGAATAATACGAATACGTTAATGGCTGTTATCGCAGCATCAAATAAGAGCTGATAATCAAGTCCAAATAATCTTCCTGATGTTTCAAGAGCCACAAATGTACTTCCGAAATTCAATTGTTGGCCTCCTTTCCATTATCTTAACGGGTCTTTACCCTCTGAATATAATATTCTGTTCTTTATTAGCCCTTGAATGGCTGAACGAACATTAAGATAATAGCTACGGCGAAACCATAAAGACCTGTAGTCTCGGCAACGGCCTGTCCAAGTAACATAGTTGAAGTGATATCTGACTTAGCACCTGGGTTACGTCCGACTGCTGCTGCACCATGACCTGCTGCAATACCCTGTCCAACACCAGGACCAACACCTGCGATCATCGCAATACCTGCACCAATGGCTGACATAGCCTGAATAAATTCCTGTCCACTAATATTCATCTTAAAATCCTCCGTTAATAAAAATTTAGCGCTGATTATTATTCTGCGCCTTATTAATGTGTACATAATACAATATGCACTTGTATACATTACTGTATTATCAGTCTGTGCTTGGCACAATTCTTAATATGAAAACCCATTACAGGGACTTTCACAACATTACTAATTCCTGAAATATTAATTCCAGCAATCAGCTTTCCACCTAATCTGCTATCTTATCGTTGACATAAACCATAGTCAGCATGCAGAATACATACGCCTGAATACATCCTGAGAACAAGTCAAAGTATGCATGCAGTAATGCCGGATAGCCGATAGTAAATGGCTTTAACAGGTCATAGATAAGACCCATAAGAACTGTTCCGGACATAACATTACCAAACAGACGCAGTGAAAGAGACAACGGAACTGCAAACTCACCTATCAGATTAATAGGGAATAAAAACCAGATTGGCTGGAATAATGCAGTAAAGTGTCCTACCTTATTCTTCTTTATACCGTTGAACTGAACAAGTATAAATGTAATCAGACCAAGGCATAACGTAACACCATAATCCGCTGTTGGTGGCCTGAGTCCGAAAAGACCAGATATATTGGAAATTATAATAAATAAGAATAATGTTGAAATATAGTTGACGAACTTGTTGGCATTCTTTCCCATAATACCGTCAACCATAGTTCCAAGCATCTCCACTATAATCTCTATAGCGTTCTGGAACATCCCCGGTGTATCATCAGGCTTGACCTTATTAATCTTCACTCTGGCTACTATGGCCATAATAAGGATGAAGATTGAAACCAGCAACATAGCAACGTGTGTCGTGTTAATACTGAATGTGTAATCAATGCCTGGAATATGGAATTCCTTAAGGCTCTGAATCATAAAACTCGAATCACATGCTACAAGCGTGTTAACATAAGAGCTTCCCACCTTCTCACCTTCCTTTTTGTATTTTTGTTATTAATTTATCAGTGAACGGCTGTAAATAAGCCGCTACCTTCATAGAAAATATTCCCAGTATTGCTCCTAACAAGTCACCTATATCAAGAAAATACAATACTGAAAATAATACAAGCATAACCGCCAGACGTATAACATATCCTAACACGAATGTAGCGCTTGTATTAGCACCTCCATACACCACCTTTCTTATACGAAAGCTCATATGAAAAGTGGCAAATGCCGCATAAAAAACACCTGCTGCAAAGCCTATTGCAAGCTTCATAGGTGTATCAGCAATTAACAGTATCAAAGCCTCCCCAATGATAAGATACACTGACTGTACCACAAGCATACCGGGGATAGAGGGATTAATCTCTTTGATTTTTTCAATCATCCGTCATACTCCTCCCTTTATTAGTTGTTATCCTTATGTGTCTTATTGTATCTTTCTACCTTCTGCTGTATCTCATCTTCCTGAGTACGCTTCTTTTTAATCTCATCCTGCTTTATGGAATTCATAGCAAGCACATAGGCGTTCCTGCCTCCTGCTGCTATACCAATTATAAGCAGTGGTATCGTAAAACTTGTTCCTAACTTTCCATCCAGCCACAGCCCCAGTGCCAGACACACGAATGTCGGAACCATAACACATATACTAAGCTGGGATATTAATACTATATTCTTCAATTCTTTTCCTCGTTCCCATACTTTCAGATAACCCACTCACTTTAAAATACTATTACGATTATAACCTTTTCAACAAATGTTGTCTATATATTTTCTATCCCAAATAATGGGACAATTTCTATCATTTATAGGCTATTTTGACTAATATTTCACAATCTTTTATACCTCACAGATATAATCTTAACCCATTGGGATAACTGATATTATGACATTTTTCTATCTTTTTTTACAGCCAGACTTTACCATAAACTGCAACATTTTGGTTGAATTTTACATACCTGCTTGTTATAATTTTCATAATAAATATGTGATTTACAATCCGTAGGTATCATAGCTGAGGGCTTTTGATCCCAACATAATATTATACAATTCAGGAGGAATACGTATGACAACTTTATTCCGTAAGCGGCTTATCCCAAGCGAATGTGTCAACCTTAAAGACGATACTATCATCCATATTGACGATGAAAAGATTATAACAAGCTGGAAGACTTTCCGCCCGAAGCCGGAATTCTCACACGGCATATCTTACTATGTGCTTAAGGAGGGCTTTAAGATAAGCAAGTTCTATAAGCAGGATAACTCACTTGCATATATATACTGCGATATCATTGACACATCATATGATAAGGCTTCTGATACATACGTATTCACTGACCTGTTAGCAGATGTCATCATTGAGAACTCTGGCTTTGTCCGTGTAGTAGACCTTGATGAACTTGCCGATGCCTGTAGCGGCGGACTTATATCCAACGATATGCTCGTGTCATCGCTTCACAAGCTCAATAACCTTTTAAGCACAATATACGGTGGAACCTTCAGCCAGTACATTGATGTGCTTGAACGCTATGAACAGGATAATATTTCCAATGACTGATATTTTCAGTATCAGCCACGTAGCAGATTATAACAGATTTTTGCCCCTTCCCATAATAACATACCCACCACATACAGAAATATGTATCATTACATACTATCTTTATGTGGTGGGTATTCTGGTGTTAAACATATCAAAAGATCAGAAGTATTATTGCACATTTAACCTTTCGACAACTGCATAATTATATAGTTAATTATAATTCAATCGTAATCTCTCTTTTAGTTGTCTCATACTTATAGTATCTTACACCTGCGGCGTTCAACATTCTCTTAGATGCTATGACAGAAGCTGTATCGGCATACTTGTCACAGTCATACACGATAGTCTTAATTCCAGCCTGTATTATAGCTTTTGCACACTCATTACAAGGAAACAGTGTTACATACATCTTAGCACCGTCAAGTGTTCCGCCTCTGTAGTTAAGTATCGCATTGAGCTCACTGTGAGTTGTATAGAAGTACTTGTTGTCAAGTGGATCCCCATCCCTGCACCAGGGGAATTCATCATCCGAACAGCCGCGTGGAAGTCCGTTATATCCCATAGAAAGTATCTTGTTGTCATTACTTACTATGCAGGCTCCTACCTGTGTATTAGGGTCTTTGGAACGAAGTGCTGAGAGCTTTGCAACACCCATGAAATACTCATCCCATGATATATAGTCTTTTCTTTTATCACTCATATTCTTATTCCTATCTTAATTATGAATTCATTAATCCTCAATCATAGATATTCTTCTTATATGTCTTTCATCATTACTGAACTTCGCATCTAAGAATGTATCCGCTATTCTGAATGCAAGCTCAGGTCCTATTACTCTTGCACCAAGGCAGAGGACATTCGCATTGTTATGCTCTCTTGTAGCCTGTGCACTGAAACAGTCACTGCAAAGTGCAGCTCTTATTCCCTTAACCTTATTAGCTGCCATACTCATACCTATACCAGTACCACACATAAGTATACCAAGTTCGCACTCACCGCTTGTTATAAGGTCTGTTACCTTGTGTGCATACACTGGATAATCACACGACTCACTTGTGTATGTTCCTACATCCTTACACTCTATTCCTCTCTTCTTAAGATGTTCTATCATCTGGTTCTTAAGTTCTACTGCTCCATGGTCACATCCTATTGCTATCATTTTGTAATTGTCTCCTTTTCTTATCATTCTTCTTCCTGTCTTGGCGATGTTATCACATCTATAACCTTTGCAACAAGACTATATAGCTGTTCAAAACACTTATTATACTCTTCAAGCCCCTTGCCATATGGGTCAGGCACTTCCACATCACCCTCACCAGCCATCTCTCCAAGTGTGAATACATTAATTGCCTTATCAAATGTATCATACATTTTCTGCTTCATCGATGAGTTCATAGTAAGTACCAGCGTATCTATACTAAAATCTTCATTTGCTATCTGTACTGAAACATTACTTGGCATAATCATGCCGTGCCTTGATGCAACAGCAACAGCCTTTGGATTATACGGCTCCGGAAACAGCACAACCACGCCCCTTGACTCACATCTCATATCTGGCATAAGATTGGACATAATTGTAGCCGCCATCGGACTTCTGCAAGTATTTCCCATACATACAAATATTACTTTATTAAATCTGTTCATAACGATACACCTCTTAATAAGCGCTGCAATCTTGTTGTCTATACGTGTATTATAGTATGACCTGCGGCTTTAATCAATCTGTTCATAACTGCACGTCCTACATTCTCTGTTTCAAAGCTCTCTGAAAATACATAATCTATATGTTCATTATCGAATTCCCTTAATGTTGCATACAAATGTCTTGCAGCACTCAGCTCATCGCTCTTATGTCCCATAGATATAATAATTCCATCTGTATACAGGTGTTTTGTTTCATCTGTAGTCATAATTGCAACCTTGTAGCCCTCATCCATAAGCTTTCTGGTGTTATCGTTAATATAAGAAACAACCTTATCAATATCACCTTCAATTATCTTAAGGTCTGCATCCGGCGCATAATGCTTATACTTCATACCCGGTGCTTTAGGAACTACTCCTGCCTTCACCCCATCCGTTATGGCAGGGTCTATTCTTACCTCGCCTACAACCTCTTCAAACATTTCTTTAGTTATAAAGCCCGGACGGAGTATTGTTGGTACATCCTCACTAAGGTCTATGATAGTTGACTCAACGCCTATATCGACTGTATCATCTGCTATTATCATATCTATCTTTCCTGAAAGGTCCTTTATAACGTGGCTTGCAAGAGTAGGACTTGGCTTACCGGAAGTATTGGCACTTGGTGCCGCTATATACACACCCGAACTTCTTATAAGCTCTGCTGCCACCTTGTGGCTTGGCATTCTTATCGCAACTGTTCCAAGTCCGCCTGTAATCGACTCCGGAACTATGTCCGATTTTTTCAATATCATAGTAAGCGGACCCGGCCAGAACTTATCAGCAAGCTTAACCGCCGCCTCCGGCACTTCACTTGCAAGCTTATATACGGCATCCATATCTGCTATATGGACTATAAGCGGATTATCGGATGGTCTTCCCTTTGCCGCATATATCTTTGCCGATGCCGCTTCATCAAGTGCATCCGCACCAAGACCATATACAGTTTCTGTTGGAAATGCAACAAGACCGCCTGCCCTTAATATCTCTCCTGCTTTTTCATATATCTTCTCATCCTCTTTAGGATTACATGTTATATCTGCAACAATCGTTTCCACTGTTACTTACACCTCTTTTATATTTATCTTAATGCTGTCTATATCTGTATAATACTTAATATACCCGTACAAATATCAGCTATCTGTCAGATACTCCATAATGCCGCAGTATATTCCATACGCAACCTTCTGCTGATATGCCTCACTGTTAAGCCTTCCAGCTTCATCCGGATTAGACAGAAAACCACACTCAACTATAACTGTTGGCACATTTGTGTGAAGAAGCATATAATATGTTGAGTCAGCCTTCTCAACACGCTTATTCGTTGAGTCAACTTCCTTTAACATATTCTTCTGTATAGCTGCCGCCAGTTTTTTCCCTTCATCCGATGCCTTATAGTAAAATACCTGCGCACCCTTAGACTCTGCTGATACATAGCTGTTCTGATGTATGCTTACAGCCGCATTGACATTACACTCGTTAATTATGCTTACACGCTTTTTCATATCAACAGCCTTTTTATTCGTGTCACTTTCGTCATACAGGCCATTATCATCTGACCTTGTCATTATAACAGTTATACCAGACTGTTCAAGTAGAATTTTAAGTTTCTTTGCTATGGCAAGATTAACATTCTTCTCATATATCCCGCCAACACCTATCTTTCCCGGGTCTATTCCCCCGTGTCCACTGTCTATGGCTACTGTCTTGTCTGATATATTAACCTCTTCAACTTCGCTGGCAGTTTCCTCACCCTTTATTATGCTTTTATTATCACTACTGCTGTATAATATATATGCACCAGCTACTACTGCAAATATGAGCAAAGACCCCGCAAGTATCTTTAATCTGAAACGCATATCCACCACATACCTTTTTTACTTAAAGTGTATGCCAGTCTACATTAATTATTCCTATCTGATATAGCTGCTTATGACACTCCATACTGATGACTTCTCAAGTCCAAGCTTCCATGCAGCAATACCGGCAACATCATATTCTGATATAACCTTAAGCTTTTCTTCAACTGACTTATCTTCCTCAAACCATGTCTTTTTAGTCACACCATTCTTCTCATAGGAGCTGACATACTGTCCTGCCTCCTCATTCCATGGTGCTGTCTGACCGTCCGCATTAAGCTCATTTATGGCATCCTGCATACCGACAGCTCGGCTTGTTGTAGTAGAACCTGACACACTCCATATCCTTGTATAGAAAGGGATTCCCACTATAACCTGATTAGATGGAACAAGTGCAACTGTATCACTTACAGCCTCCCTCACAAAAGGCAGTGAAGCAACTGAGCCTGCCTCTGAGCCTGCATAATGTTCATCATATGCCATCACTATGACATAATCCACATATGAAGACTGTTCCTTAAGATTATAGAACTTATTATAGTTTTCAGGTTTATAATTATCTGTCGATAATATTATATTGTTCTTATGACATTCAACCGCAAGCTCTCTTACAAACTGTAAAAAGTCCTTCGCATAATCCTTTTTGACATTCTCAAAGTCCAGATTAATTCCGTCATATCCATAAGCTGTGGCATCCTTTATAAGTGTTCCTATAAGTGTCCTTCTTGCACTCTTTGAAGAAAACAGAGCTGCATAGTCTATATCCTTATCAAAGTCATTAATAAGAGGCCATACCTTTATTCCCCTCGCATGCATATCGCTCACCCACGAAGCCTGTGCATAGCTTGAAGCACTTCCAGATGTGGATGCAATGCTGTACCATGTTGGCGATATTGCATTTACGGAAGATGAGCTTACCATAGCTGCCGCAGTGCTGTTTCCAGATGTTCCTCCTACCTGAAACCAGCCAAGCCTTACAGCACCATCAGACATAACCCTTGTATATTCTTCCACATAGGTATCCTCTGGCACATATATATAATCCTCATTAACCTCACTGCTCTTCACATAACCTGTATATCCGGTCTGTGTTGTAACCTTTATCCAGTCGTCAAGGTCATCCTCATAATAAAGCCTGCTGCCTTTTTCTATCTTTTCAAGAATATCGCTTTTTATACCACCACGGTATCTTACATATATATCTTTCTTTGCATCAACAACCTTTTCCTCACCATCTATGCTGTTTATACATATTCTTGCCGGCTCCTCACCATATGCATAAGTACAGTTAGTATACTGTGCCACATAATCCCATGCTATGTATGTGCTGCCGTTTACAGCCACAGTCACCGGATAGTTTGTATTATATTCGTTATTATCACTATCTGTATAAATGTTCTTTCCCGGCTCATATGTATATGTTTTCTTATCATCTGTATAAAGAATGGCATTACTCTCGCCATCCTCATAAAATCTTATATTGATATTGTCTGCTATAAAGTCCGCAGGAAGATACCAGATACCATCCACACTGACACCTGTATCCTGATACTTTGTTCCATTGATTATAACAAGAGCACTATCCGATGCCTTATCTGCATCAAAGTACTCATATCCGCTCATCCACTGCTTAGATGGCGCATACCTTTTCATAAACACTGCTCCTGCCACAATCACAACAAGAATTACCGCTGCTGCCACACCCAGTAATCCAAGCTTAGACTTTCCTTTATCCTTACTATTCATACATCAGTCTCCATTCGTTTTTACTTAACTCATATCTTAACATAAAACTTTTTATTTGACATTAAAAATATGATGCGGACGTTAAATCCCAAAGTATGATGTCCGTGGACTGCTTCGCGCCCTGCACTATCACAATCCACTGCGACATCAATGTAAGCGAAGGAACCCGCTTTTCGTGATATTATAATCCTGTAACCTGTAAGCCTGACATAGTAATAAGCCTTTACTACATGCTACATTATATCCAGAAGCTCCATAAGGCTTCTTAAGTTTTTGGAACTTATCGTAAATGGATTTCTCTCAAACGGCATAGCAACAATGCTTACACCATATTTTTCTATAGTTTCTGCTGCCGGACTTTCACACATTGTCAGTGTCACCATTTTCAGTCCTCTTACATCAAGAAAGCGTCTTACCCTTTCTAACTTCTTCTCACATTCCTTTGACTTCCATGGAAGCATTGAACCAGCCAACAGCTTAACATCACATCCTGACAGCCTTGATACAGTCCTTGCAAATGTATCCTCAGCACTGTTAAGGCTTATATCCTGTATAATCACATCATATCTCTGCCTTAATATGCCTGTGTAGTCATCATACATCCCACAGTAATAATCAATGCCATTCACGCTGTATGCATGCCTGCTGCCTATTCCCTTATGATGTATTGCCCTTGCCTGTGACATCTGTCTTAGCATAAAACTATATGTTTTCTCATCGCCGATAACTGCAGTTTTTTTCTTTAACACTCTGCCCATAAATGCGGCGAGCATTATACACATCTGCGTTGTACCGGCACCTTCGCACAATCCGGCAACACCTATCATCTTTATTGCTGTCACTCTGGCTGAAGTATGATATTCTTTATATATCTCACGTCCTGCACGTCTGCTGTTTTTATCACAGATATTAAGTCTTATATGGCTTTTAATCCTGTTTACCCTGCTGTTCTTTGTAAGCCCATTTTTCATTTCCAATTCCGATACCCCTGATAAACCTCTGAAAGTTTTTAAGTACTTTTTTCCGGATACCACACATTTTTTCATATAATACACTGCACCTTTCCTTTAATGTGTCCGTTATTATACATTCCCATATCTGCGGCATATTATCCTCTATAAAGTCCTTCATTACTGAAACTAATTCGTTATTGTGTTCACTCCAGCCATATACACATGGCATCCTGTAACATATTCTTTCTCCTGCTATATAATTAACATAACCATAAAACTGCTGTTCACTTAACAGATTAAGCATAAGCCGTGTGTGCTGTACAGTACTGTCAATGATGCTGCACTCATTGGCAGTCCCATACTTTCCACCCGCAACCATAATATAAATAATATCATAATCATTCTGGATAAAGCTGCATATAATATCATCATAGCTGACACGCTCTGCATTGTATACACCCTCATCCACTATCATAACATTAAAATTCATACTATCAAAATTGCCGTCATTATTCTGCTTATAATTTACATTATCTGTATCATCGCTGCCATACATCTTATAGCTTACATTATCTGCCGCAAACCACACACCCTTATAGTAAAGCAGTCCATTATCATAAAGCTTTCCGTTAAGCATAACTTCAAGTATATCGCTGTTTCCTGACTGCTCATATAATATGCATTTTATGCCATATTCTGCCAGCATATATGCCATACTAAGAGCTGTGTGTGTAACACCTATGCCTCTTTTAGTTCCAGATATTTTAATAACATAAGAGTGCCTGTAACTGTCTGATTGTTTTTGTTTATTTGCTTTTAGTGCCGCCCATCCTGCGGCTCTTTCTAACTCCCTGCGCACAGCCGTTATATTTTTATATCTTGACTGTGGCTTATGCCGGGTACATTTTCTTATAATTGGGTATAATTTATTATGACGGATAGCACTTAAGTCACCTGTATTCTGGCATACATTATGCCCACTATTATCATTTTTTCTGACTGCTGCTTCCACCATAAACATAAGAATCATTCCCACACTATATATATCCGCACTGCGTGTAAGCTGTCTGTTATCATACTGCTCCGGTGCTGCATATCCGGGACTTAACATACTTAGCTGCTGGCTTTCATCACCATACAGTGCATTGCCGAAGTCAATAAGCTTAACATTATTATTCTCATCTATTATGATATTATCAGGCTTTATATCCAGATGAATAATTCCATCCTGATAGTTATGCAGATACTCCAATATGTTACACAACTTAACTCCTATATCACATATCTGGTTTAACTTTAAAGATTTCTCATCATAAATGTAATTCCGCAAAGATTTACCAGATATATATTCTTCTATAATGCAAATACTTATATCATCTTCATATATGTCATAAATAATCGGTATGTGGGGATGCTTAAGATTCTTAATTAGACTGGCTTCTTTAAGGATATGGCCGCTATCCTTCAAAGCCCTGCTGATAACCTTGGCAACACGTAATACATCTAACTTCGTGTGCCTTACCAGATAAACACTGGAATAACTGGTTCTTCCCAGTTCCTTTACTACTTCATACTTTTCGTTAAACTCTTGCTCTCACCTCCAGTTAATCAGTTAGTTATATTCACTCTGCTTATTTTATAACATATAATAAATATATTATCAATATCAAATTTTATATTTTTTGTCAAAAATTGATAAATTTTACATATTTTTTATTTTAAGTATGTCTTTGTCTTCTTTACATATCTATGAAAAATGAGTATTATATTTCCATAGATATGAATTTACTATGCATTTCGCAGGAAAGGAGATTGTTATGAAGATAGAAAGAGTTAATGAAAATCAGATACGCTGTACTCTCAACAAGGATGACCTTGCTTCAAGACAATTAAAGATAAGCGAACTTGCGTATGGCAGCGATAAAGCTAAAGAACTTTTCAGGGATATGATGCAGCAGGCTTCTTATGAGGTTGGGTTTGATGCAGAAGATATTCCTTTGATGATTGAAGCTATTCCAATATCAGCCGACTGTATAGTGCTTATAGTAACAAAGGTTGAGAATCCGGAAGAGCTTGATACAAGATTCTCTAAGTTCTCTCCCGGCGATGATGGAGAATATGACTATGATGACGAATATTCTGATATGGAAACTATCGATGAGTCTTCCTCATATGATGAGTCTTCTGTACCACCTACCGCTGGTGATGAGCTTGACATAGATAGTGAACAGGATGGCAGCGATGGCGGTGTTATCGGTGATGACCTTATGAGCCTGTTCAGCAAGGTTCGGGACTATCTTAACAGTAACGCAGGAGCTTCTAAAGCTAAGAATTCTGCCACTGGTAATTCCGTTAAGGCTGATAACAGTCTGACACAGGAAGGTACTGCGGACAGTTCTGATACGGACATTTCTAAAAAGACTGTTAAAACAAGAATATATTCTTTTGAGTCCATGGATGACTTCACTGCTGCTGCAAGGGCAGTCAGTCCTATATACAATGACACTAACTCACTGTATAAGAAGCCGGACTCTGACAGATATTACCTTCTCCTTAAGAAAGAAGGCTGTTCATCGGTGAACTTTAACAAAGTATGTAACATACTTTCTGAATATGCTGCTAAGGAAGCCTTTACAGAGGATTCTGCCGCTTACTTTGATGAACATGGTGAACTGATTATAGGCAGACACGCCATTAGAATAGGTGCAACGTTATAATTCATTCTTACAATAAAAAAGCTGGCATATCAGACATTGTTTATATGTCTGATGTGCCAGCCTTTTATTATTCTTTCAGTCAGTTATTAACCTAATGACTGAAGGTAGCTCTGAATTTCTTCTACAAGCATATCACTGTCAATTCCGTGAACCATAGCAGCTTCCTCTAATGTTTCACCTGCTGATGATGGGCATCCAACACAATGCATACCAGCACCCATAAGAATAGGAATTACGCCTGCATCAATCTGTATAACTTCACCAATAGTAGTGTCCTTGGTAACTCTTGCCATACCTGTATCCTCCATATATTCTTTATCCGGATATCGCATAACACATTAAGTAAAATATCCGGCACGTATGTTTTATATAATATTACGTTAATCAACATACGTCAATCTTAATATTTAAAATTAAGATTTTATTAATGTTTCCATAAATTCTATTAAGAATACATCATTCTCTTGTTTTTTTCAAAATGTTATCGTATAATGTTGATACTACAAAATCCAAGGAGGAATATTATTATGGCATATGTAATTAATGATGATTGTATCAGTTGTGGTGCTTGTGCTGCTGGATGTCCAGTAGAAGCTATCAGCGAAGGTGCTGCTCATTACGAAATCAACGCAGACGTTTGTGTAGATTGCGGCGCTTGTGCTGGTACATGTCCAGTAGGTGCTCCAAACCCACAGTAGTTTGAAGATACATAACGAATTAATCCCCCGGAATCATAATATTCCGGGGGATTTTATTTTTACTGTTATGAATTATTTTGTTTATTCTTAAGATAACTTTAAACAAATCGAAAAAATATATCATTATCTTTTATCCTAACCCATATTCGGGTTCTTAGCAAGGTCAGCAAATCTTGTCTGCTCTGGTATCCACGCCATCTTGACTGTTCCGATAGGACCATTTCTCTGCTTGGCTATTATTATCTCTGCAATACCCTTAAGTTCAGTATCCTTGTTATAATAATCATCCCTGTAAAGGAACATAACAACATCGGCATCCTGCTCGATAGCTCCCGACTCTCTGAGGTCAGAAAGCATAGGTCTGTGGTCAGGTCGCTGTTCAACTGCTCTTGAAAGCTGTGAAAGTGTGACAACGGGAACATCTAACTCTCTTGCAAGTGCCTTTAATGAACGTGAAATATCCGATATTTCCTGCTGTCTTGACTCAGTTCTTCCGCTGCCACTCATAAGCTGTAAGTAATCGATGATTATAAGTCCAAGATTATTCTCCATCTTATACTTACGGCACTTAGACCTTAAGTCAGCTATAGATATACCTGGTGTTGCATCTATGATAAGCTTTGACTTGGCTATGCTGTCAGCACCCTCAATAAGCTTGCCCCAGTCATTAGAGTCAAGCCGTCCCTTTCTTAACTTATCTGCATCCACTGATGACTCAAGTGAAAGCATACGGTTTACTAACTGGACATCCGACATTTCCAGACTGAATACGGCTGTAGTTATGCCCTGTTTTATGGCAACATTTTCAGCAACATTAAGCACGAAAGCTGTCTTACCCATAGAAGGTCTTGCGGCAACAAGCACGAAGTCCGATGGCTGAAGTCCTGACAGATAGCTGTCAAGGTCCTTAAAGCCCGTAGGAACACCCGTTACAGCACCTCTGTTCTTAGCCGCTGTCGATATTTTATCAAGCGCCTCAAGAACTATCTTATCGATAGGATTATAGTCACTTTCGCCCTTATTTCTTACAAGCTCAAATATTCTCTTTTCTGTTTCCTCAAGAATATCCTTAGTGCTTTCCTTGCCGGCGTAACAGTCACTGGCTATCTTTTCATTGACTCTTATGATATTGCGCAATATCGACTTATCCTTAACGATAGAGGCATACTGCCTGATATTGGCTGATGTAGGAACTGATGCTAACAATTCCTTTACAAATTCTATGCTGTATACTTCTGGAGGAACATCCTTTTCCTTTAACTTTTCCTGTAATGTTACAATATCGACTGTCTTTCCGTCATTGCACATCTCGACCATCGCCTGAAACATCACACCATACTGTTTATGATAAAAGTCGTCCGGTACTAACATTTCTCCTGCTGTTATGATAGCCTGTCTGTCCATTATCATAGAACCTACCACCGACTGCTCAGCCTCAAGGCTGTTCGGCATAATTCTGGTAACGCTTATATCTTCCATAGTTCCTCACTTATAATTACTTTTCTACTACTTTAACTGTAAGCTTGGCTGTTACATCCTTATGCAGCTTAAGTGCTACAATATGTGTTCCAAGAGTCTTTATAGGCTCATCAAGCTTCATCTTTTTCTTATCCACTTCAAGGCCAAGCTGTTCTTTTGCTGCTGTGGCTATTTCCTTAGTTGATATTGTTCCAAATGTCTTGCCACCCTCTCCTGTCTTCATAGAAAGAGTAACTGCCTTATCCTCTATGCTTGCGGCAAGTTCCTTAGCTCTTGCAAGCTCCTCTGCTGCTTCTTTTTCTTCTCTCTTCTTCTGTAACTTAAGGTCATTAAGATTTTTAGGAGTTGCCTCAATACCTAACTTCTTAGGTAAAACAAAGTTTCTTGCATATCCATCATTTATCTTAACAATCTGCCCCTTCTTTCCAAGAGTTTTTACATCCTCTAATAATATAACTTCCATTTTTTTGCCTCCTGTATTATTTTATATTTTGGGTTTGCTCTCTGCTACTTATGATGCCCCCGCGAATTGCTCCGCAGCTTCGCTGCTCCCGCAATTCTACAAACATTCGAATTCCGCTGATTTACTTCGTAAATCGCTTCTTTCTCATGTTTGGGCGGGTCGGAAATATAAAAGCTTTTTCGTGCATGCACGATCTCGCCTTGCTCTCCTCTACCTATGATGCCACTACGAATTGCTCCGCAGCTTCGCTGCTCCCGCAATTCTACAAACATTCGAATTCCGCTGATTTACTTCGTAAATCGCTCCTTTCTCATGTTTGGGCGGGTCGGAAATATAAAAGCTTTTTCGTGCATGCACGATCTCGCGTTGCTCTCCTCTACTTATGATGCCCCCGCGAATTGCTCCGCAGCTTCGCTGCCCCCGCAATTCTGCAAACATTCGAATTCCGCTGATTTACTTCGTAAATCGCTCCTTTCTCATGTTTGGGCGGGTCGGAAATATAAAAGCTTTTTCGTGCATGCACGATCTCGCGTTGCTCTCCTCTACTTATGATGCCCCCGCGAATTGCTCCGCAGCTTCGCTGCCCCCGCAATTCTGCAAACATTCGAATTCCGCTGATTTACTTCGTAAATCGCTTCTTTCTCATGTTTGGGCGGGTCGGAAATATAAAAGCTTTTTCGTGCAAGCACGAACAGCTTTTCTACTTCCGACCCTGGGGCATCATATTTCACCTTCATCTAACATCTTATCCAATGTCAGCTTAATGGTGTTTACTGCCTGTTCTGTGGTGCAGTCGGTGAGCTGGGCTCCGGCTATGCTCATATGGCCGCCACCGCCAAGCTTCTCCATAACAAGCTGTACATTTACCTCGTCTATCGACCTTGCGCTTATATACAGCTTATCCTCGTAAGCTGTGATAACAAACGATGCCTTTATGCCTGATATGTCAAGAAGCTGGTTTGCAGCTTTTGCACCGCCTATTGTCGGACTTTCAAGCCCTGCCCCGTCAAATATTGTTATGGCAAATGCATCTTTATATACCTCTGCCTTACTTACCGCTGATGCTATAGCTTTATATTCATCCATATCATTTCTAAGCATTTTTCTGACACGCGTTACATCTGCGCCGTGTCTTCTTAAGAATGCTGCAGCCTCAAATGTACGTGGACCTGACTTGCTGTTAAAACCATCTGTGTCTATCGATATACCTGCATACAGCGCATCCGCCTCAAATGCTTTTAACTTAATTCCATCATCCACATACTGTATCATCTCTGTAACCATTTCGCAGGCTGAAGATGCATATGGGTCTACATATGAAAGAACCGCACCGGTTATAGTGTCGCTTGAACGTCTGTGGTGGTCGAACACTATCGTTGTCTTGCACTTATCAAGAAGTGATGGACATTCTGTTCTTTGTGCGCGGTTTGCATCAACTACTATGACAACTGTCGATGGCTTAAGATAGCTTTCCACCTCATCTTTCTTTATAAACATATCATCCGGATATTCTTCTTTATTTATAAATCTGTTCATAAACGGACGGACACTTGTTGACACTTCTCCAAAGACTATATGTGCCTCCTTGCCAAACTTCTTGGCTATAATATATATACCAAGCGCCGAACCAAATGAGTCGATATCCGGAAGACTATGTCCCATAATAAGCACATTATCATTGGCTTCAAGAATCTGCCTTAAGGCATGCGCCTTTACACGCACCTTTACACGCGTATTCTTTTCCATCTGCTGGCTCTTTCCACCATAATAATATATCTTATCTCCATCCTTAATAACAGCCTGGTCGCCGCCACGTCCAAGTGCTAAGTCCATCGCAGCCTTTGCTACTTCATAGTTCTTAGCATAATCACTTGCGCCTGTTCCAATACCGATACTTAGAGTAAGTGTCTTCTCATTACCTACCTTTACACTCTTTATATCCTCAACCAGACTGAACTTATCAGCAAGCAGCCTCTCAAGATACTTGTATCTGAACACTATAAAGTACTTATCCTTTTCTAACTTTCTTATAATGGCAGAGCCGGCTGAAAAGTACTTATTAACACGCTTATCGACAAGACCTACGAACAGCGAACGTCTTACATCATCAACGCTTTCAAGCGCATCCTCGTAGTTGTCTATATATACAAGACCTACAACAAATCTTTCATCCCTAATTTTCTGTATATATTTGTTAACATCTGTCTCATCAAACATATACATAGCCACAAGCGATGAGTTATAATCCCTTGAAAGTATATTGACTCCCTGTGTAAGGACATCCGCACTTATTCTCTTCATCTCTATTCTGTAATCCCTGTCGTTAAGTGCAACCCTTACTTCCTTATAGTCATCAAAGTTACGGAATACATTTGTCGATAATTCCGGTATTATGGTTGAAATGTTTTTGTTGAATTCATTCTTCTTGTTAATACTGTGCTGCATAGTAGAGTTCATCCACAATATATTACCTTTATTGTCAAGCAGACAATAGGGAATACTAAGGTCATACAACAACTGCCTCTGAACCTGTGAATAATTAGAAGAAAACTCTACAATTTCTTTTATAACTCTAGGTCTGAAATACAACATCATAAATGCACATACAATTATATATATAAGCGCAAATACCATAACGACCGATGCCGCCGGCACACTTATAAAATATAATGCAAAATCAACTATTATTAGTAATATCCCTAGAGCTATAGGCCATATAAAAACTGAATTAAGCCTTCCCGATGGCCGAAATGACTTTCCCTGCTTATTATTCATAATATCTCCATTCTCGTTATGGTGCTGCTGCGCCTACGATAATACAATTCACTAGAATATATAAGTAATATAATATATGTTCTATTCTACATAATGCTAAAGCATATCAGCATTATAACACAGATTGTTAAAATAGGGAATATGGGGGAGTGGTTTGATTAGTTTGTGGGGTGCGGGGGTTGATTGGTTTATTGATTTGAGAACTTATTTATTATTGAATGGTTGAAGTTGTAATGAGGATTAAGTTTCTAATGATGTGTTTTAATGACTTAGGTTGTTGGTTTGGGATTGTTGTAGGGATAGTTTAGTTTGGGCCGCGGTTATTATGCCGGAGGCATAATAACTGGCGGCTGAATTGGCATGGATTGTGGCTTAACTCGTAACGATGAGTTAGAGAGATATTATGGCTTTGCCATAATATCTCTCTAACAGTCGCGGTGCTCCTCGAATATAAAAACAAAGACCCAGTTATTCCTGCAAGCAGGATAACTGGGTCTTTGTTTTTATATTCTCATCGTTACTCGCGCTTATTCTACTGTGTATGGTAAGAGTGCTACGTGTCTTGCTCTCTTTACTGCTACTGTAAGAGCTCTCTGGTGCTTTGCGCAGTTTCCAGTGATTCTTCTTGGAAGAATCTTTCCTCTTTCAGATACATACTTCTTTAATAAAGCAACATCCTTATAATCTAATGCCTTGTTTGCATCAGCACAAAATGCACATACTTTCTTTCTTCTGCGCATTGGTCTTCTTCTCATCTGACCCTCTGGTCTTTCAGCCTTCTTATCTGGCATGTTAAGTTACCTCCTATCTTAATTGAAAGGTAAACCCTCGTCTTCCACGCTATCACCATCAGGTATATTCATAAATCCATCACCTGCTGCAGCGCTTGGTTCTGGTCTTGATGGTGCATATGCTGTTGCACCTGCTGCGGAAGCAGCGGCTTTACTTTCTGCGAATTCCTGTTCTTCAACAACAACATCAGTAGTGTAGACTCTCTGTCCGTCCTTGTTAGTGTAACTACCAGTCTGGATACGTCCTGTAATGGCAATCTTTGTTCCCTGATGTAAATACTTCTCAGCGAACTCAGCGGCTCTGCCAAATGCAACACAACCTATAAAGTCTGCTGACTGTTCGTCACCAGCTCCATTATTACCTCTAGCACGTCTTCTGTCTACTGCTAATGTATATCTAGCGATTGCCATAGCTCCATCTGAATTCTGTGAATAGCGTACATCTGGATCTCTTGTCAATCTACCCATTAAAATTACTTTGTTCATACTTATTCTCCTCTTCTATAAAGAGTTGTAAGCCTAAACGTCAACTAATTATTCCCCATCTTTTACGATTAAGAATCTGATTACGTTTTCCATGATACGAATTCTTGACTCAACTTCTGCTGGTGTAGTTGCATCAGCTTCAAACTTAATGAAGTTGTAGTATCCTTCGCTCATATGCTGGATTTCGTATGCAAGCTTCTTCTTTTCGCAAGTACCTGGATCAGTAATAGTACCACCGAAACGAGTGATTAATTCCTTAACCTGCTCTACTGTAGCATTTCTTACTTCATCCTCGACGTTTGCGCTAACAACTAATGCTAATTCATACTTATTCATCTACGTCGCACCTCCTTCTGGTCTTTTGGTCCCTTTTATTCAAATATAAAAAGAACAAGGATTATAATCTCACGAGGTTTAATTATAGCATAGATTAATCCATATTACAAGTCTTTATTTTCATTTTTTTGTATTTTTTTAATATTCTTTTCTACAAGAGACCTCTTTAATATAATCTCATGTGAACATCCACAACAACGCAGCTTAATATCTGCGCCTGTCTTTATAATCTGCCACTCATAGCTTCCACATGGGTGCTTTTTTTTCATTTTAATAATGTCACCTGCATCCAGTTGAATCATTCAGTCCTCCATTCACGCATATATATGATACCAGGGGCAAAAGGTCTAAACCCACATGAGCTTGCTCATAGGTGGGTGAATGACTTTGTGACCCGCACCAATATGAGCATAAAAGTGGGATGATAATCCCGCGATATGCAAATATTGGGTAGGATTGTGGGAGTGCGTAGCACGGAACAATCCGTAGGTGTCATAGTTGGGGGCTTTTGACCCCAACATCTTATATATTATACTATAACCATAAATGCTTATTATTCTCTTATAACAACACCAAGTATACTGCAGCCGTCTGCCTCTAACCTGTTTACCTCTTCATTCATATCCTCAACCGAATATGCCTCTTCGTCTTTTATTATCATAGTTTTATCACAATACTGTGCAAGAAGACCGTCTTCATCCGTATCAACAACTATATAATCATAACCATTACTATACTTCTCAAGCAGATTTTTAAAGACCTCTCTCTCATCACGTGTGACAATTTCATCCTCATTAATACCTGTAAATACTATATCCAGCCCTTTATGATTAGTAACACATATAATTTCGTGATTTTTATTTGGATTCTTAAGATAATCTATAACACCCTTTGCATTCTTTCCAAGCTTGTACTTTCCAAGAAATACATCCCTCTTTATATCCCCATCAATAAAAAGCACCTTATTTCCTTTTTCCATAATGCCATAAGCTATCCTGAAAGTATCAACCCTGCCGCCTATAACAGCCACCGACTTATGCAAATTAAGATTACCTGTTATGTCTTCAGCAATATGCTCAAAATCCTTCTTTTTATCGCTGTCTACATTTACAAGCTTATCGATATTAACTCTATACATATAATCTCACCCCTATCCTACTTTCTTATCGTACCTATTATACGGTAATTCTTCTTAGAAGCTTCCTGTATATCTGCAACATCAGATGAAAATGTTTCTGCCGCCTCCTGTAACACTTTTTCTACTGTCTGGTCTTCATCTATAGTAGCAGCAGCCTGATCTTCTATTTCTATATTTTTCAATTCCTCATCAGATAACTTATCAGCTTTTCTTATAACCTCTGACTCTATATTATCATCTGCTTCTACTGCCGTTGCTTCCCTCAGCGCCTTATACTCTTCATCAGTTATCTCTGCTTTGTATACAACCTCTGTTACCGGCTTATCTGTATCTTCCTGCTTTTTATCTGCTTCTTCATCACTATATGGTACTTCCATTTCTGGCTTTCCACTGTGTACATTCTCAACTTCTGGCTTTGTAAATGCTGCTTCTTCCGCATTATATACTATTTCAGATGTTTCATTCTTTATAACTTCCTGCTCCTCATCTGCTGTACCAATACTATTTACAGCATCTGAACCTTTATTCTCTGTTTCTTCCTGTTCTACATCCACTGCATCAGCACTATATGTTACATCCATCTCTGGCTTTCCATTATGTACATCCTCAACTTCTGGCTTTGCATATGCTGCTTCTTCCGCATTATATACTATTTCAAATGTTTCATTCTTTATAACTTCCTGCTCCTCATCTGCTGCACCAATACTATTTACAGCATCTGAACCTTCATCCTCTATAACTTCCTGCTCCTCATCTGCTACACCAATACTATTTACAACATCTGTCTCCGGCTGTTTTATAATATCATCCTCTGACTTGCCAGATGACTTCTTACGCTTTCTGCTCTTCTTGTTCTTTTCTTCCTTGCCTTCATTAAAATAGTCGCTGACTTCATGTTCAAGCTTGTCCAATACTTCGGCTTCATCAACATTTGCAGCACTGACTGCTTTAGCCTGCTTGTCCTTTCCATCCTCAATGAGCTGTGGCTTATGGTCTATATAATCCATATGCCCAAAACGTCTTTCATACTCAAATTCATGATTATAATCATCATCCTTAGACTTAAATGCACTCATAAAAAGGCATAATATCACTTCAATAAAAAGGCATATTGCACTTGCTATACCTGTAATAATAGCTGTATTTCTGTATAAATCCGGCTTAAAAGCTACACCGCTTGATGTACCCTCCGATAATATCTGGATAGAATTAACCGGTATAATAGAGGTTGTCTTAATAGCTGTTGCCGCAACCGCATCTACATACTTCTTGGCAGTATTCTGGTCTGGATTGACACATTTAATCTCTACTATATTACTGTTAGCCGGTGATGATACCTCAAGATACTGCGCAATATCTTCGGAAGTTCCTGCTATTTTCTGTGCTGCTGATATTACAACATTACTTTTAAATATAATAGTAAAGTCTTCCTTAAGTCCGCCATTACTAGCTCTTATAGAAGCCTCATTTTCTTCACCCGGAACAACATACAACTGTGTTGTCGACTCATACATAGGTAAAATCTTCTTATTCTCGTACATATATCCTGCCACGCCGCTGATAATCGCAACAAGAATTAATATTAATACACATCTTGAAAACTTCTTCATCTATCATTCTCCTTCTTCTGGATAATAGTACCATCTGATAGCAGTTATAATGCCACTGTCATCAATATCAAATGCAATCTGTGCAAAGTCATCGTTCACAGTTGCCACTCCCGACATATAATCAGGCGAAAAATATGTGAACTCAATGATATAATTCTCAGCACTTTCTTCGCTGTCATATCCATTATAATTAATAAGTCCATATGATATGGCATCTTTTGTATTCACTTTATCAAGGTCATCTATAGTAAAATCACCATAAAGATACTTTCCCAGAACTGCCGTCTTATCAGGTGTCTTACAATAATTATTCTTGTAGTTGGTATCCCTGTAGTATACGCTGAGTATCGAATCTACCGACATTCCGACCTTAAGTCCTCTTGCAAATACATCATTGTCACTGACAGATGCTGCTGCTGTCAGCTTATATGTTCCTGCCTGATTTTTTCCTGCTGTTTTCCCCTCATCATCAAACTTAACAAAAATGAGTGTAAGGTCATTATATGAGCATACCTTTTCTACATATAAAGCATCTGCATTACTTTCCTTTTCTGTCGACTCATATTCAGAAACCGGATTGCCATATATGTTCTTTACATCACTTTCATTCATCATATACCTGAGGGAATTCACAGTAAGGTCAGAATACTTAAACTTCTCTGCCTTACTAACCTCAACTGTAGGATATTCCTGATAACTTGTTATATCCTCCGACTCATCGGTTATTACAGCTTCAACTCTTCCTCCACACGAGGACATTCCTAAGAGCACTGCCATACTCAACACAACTCCTGCACTCTTTTTAAATGCACTGAATTTTCTCATCTTTTTCCCCTTTTTATAGATAATTTAAAATGTTTAATGACAAAATGCTATTATAAATATGCCATTCTTTTCTATAACCAAATATACTTTCACATCTGACACTAATATCGTCAAGTGTAGACACAGTATAACATATTTGTTAGTTTTATAAAATATAAATGTATAAAATTATATAACAAAAAAGTCATCCCACATTGTGAGATGACTTAGAGGCGACAACCAGATTCGAACTGGTGATCAGGGTGTTGCAGACCCACGCCTTACCACTTGGCTATGTCGCCACATTATATTATATTCAGAATAAGAACAAAAATGACTCCAAGGGGATTTGAACCCCTGATACCACCGTGAAAGGGTGGTGTCTTAACCGCTTGACCATGGAGCCTTATTAATAAGCTAGAAGAACAAGTTCCCCTTCGATATGGTATGATATGTTCTTACAACTCCCCGAGTAGGGCTCGAACCTACAACAACTCGGTTAACAGCCGAGTGCTCTACCATTGAGCTATCGAGGAATATAATTAAAGGATTGTTCCTTCAAAACTGCACATTAAATATACTTCATACATCCGTATTCTGTCA
>OOCN01000223.1_pt1 | contig 58669 bp, 106 predicted proteins | sample 1671361 | NCBI WGS metagenome assembly OOCN01 (sample SAMN06348149, study PRJEB24527) | human gut metagenome | biome: human gut; feature: ankylosing spondylitis patient; material: feces | host: Homo sapiens | place: China | collected 2015-10
CTATTTTAAGCCATTTCAAGGCAATTACTCTAGGGTTCGATTCCCGTACGGACTGTTTTAAAAGTCGCATAAACACTGTGTTTGCGGCGTCTTAAAAAACTTTGGTACTCAAAATGGTACTCAAAAACTGAACACAAAAGAAAGGAGTCTGCGCAAGTGCTTTAGATTCTTTTCTGCAAATGGTAGACTTGGAACGCTTTGAGCGTTCTTTTTTTATGCGGTTTTTCTGCTTATTTTTTGCGGAAGAACCGTATTTTTTTATGCAAAAATATAAGCATAGGAGGGATGCGGAATGTTATTTACGGATGAAATTCTTGAAAAAATCTTAATAAGAGAAGATGTGTCAAAGGTTCCGCTTGTGTATCAGTCAGCGATGATTCACGCAATCAAGGAAGTATTGGAGGAAGAGAATGTATCAGATGCAAAATCAGAATATGGCATTTAACCCAAACCCAAGCTATGCCGCATATCAGTACAACCCGATGCAGAGGTTTCAACAACCAGAGCCACAGATTCCGCAGATGCAACCGCAGTTCCTTGGAATCCAAGGGAAAGTAGTGCAGTCGGAATCAGCAATCATGGCGAATGATGTACCTATGGATGGAAGCGTTGCGTTTTTCCCGATGCAGGACATGAGCGCAATCGTAGCAAAACAATGGGATGCCAATGGAACAATCAGAAAGACCGTTTACAAGCCTTTCAACGAGCAGATGGCAGATTCTTCGAGTGATGATAAAAGAATCGAAATAGGGCTATCTGATGATGCGACAAAGGCTATTACTGACAAATTAGATTGTTTGTTTGGAAAGATGGAAGAGTTGGAAGATAAGTTATCTTCGCAAGCGCAAAGAAAATCTTCACGAACACAAAAGGAGAGTGAGTCTTAATGAATCCTATGCAGATGTTACAGGGAATGAAAAACCCACAGCAGTTTTTACAACAAATGATGGGGAACAACAGCGTAATGAGCAACCCTATGGCGCGCAATGCTATGCAAATGGCACAAAAGGGAGATTCCAAAGGCATTGAGCAGATGGCTAGGAATTTGTGCAAAGAAAAGGGGATTGACGCAGATAAGGCTTTTGAGTCGTTTAAAAGCCAATTAGGAATGTGATACTAATTCTTGCAAGATTATGTATATAAAAATGAATTATGGAGGTAAATTCTATGTTTAACACAGGTAATTGTGCATCCGTTCCGCTTGTTGCGAACATTGACGGAAACGGAAATAACAACGGATGGGGCGCAGAAGGCTCATGGTTATGGTTCATTATCGTTATCTTTGCCATCTTCGGATGGGGTGGATTCGGTAACGGATTCGGAGGAAACGGAATGAATGGTGGCGTCGGAAGCGAAATCCAGCGCGGATTTGATAATCAGGCGGTTGTGTCAAAACTTGATGGCATTACAAACGGACTTTGTGACGGATTCTATGCAGTGCAAACCGGCATGAATGGCATCAACACAAACATTTTGCAGACCGGATTCGGCATTCAGCAGGCTATCAATGCTGATACAGTCGCTAACATGCAGAATACAAACGCATTACAGTCACAGCTTGCAAACTGCTGCTGCGAAACAAGAGAAGCTATCCAAGGTGTAAACTACAACATGGCAACTAACACTTGCGCGTTGCAGAACACCATGAACAGCAACACGAGAGACATTATCGACAGTCAGAACGCAGGAACACGCGCTATTCTTGATTATCTCTGCAACGAAAAAATTTCTTCCTTACAGGCAGAAAATAGCGATCTTCGCAGAGCTGCATCACAGGATCGTCAGAGTGCATTGCTTACAACTCAGATGGCAGCTCAGACGCAGCAGATTATCAATGCAGTAAATCCGTCTGCTATCCCGGCATATGTTGTGCCTAACCCAAATGCTTATGCATATGGATGCGGATGCAACACAGGATGTGGCTGCTAAAACTGAATAATTGAGTATCTTAATTGAGTTTAACTCAATCATGTCTGCTATGCAGTATTACTTATAACCAAAGGGCAGACTATAATGTTTGCCCTTATTTTTATGAAAGAGAGGTAAAAATAATGGAAGTAACAGGAATTGCATTACAAACCGTTGCTGCCGGAGAAGATGTGGCATTCACAGAAACAGCAGTGAACGGAACAAAATGTATCGTACACAGACAGGGAAGCGGAATTATCAAGCTAAGAGGTATCACCAATCAGTGCAAAGCTAGATTTTTGGTATCGTATTCCGGCAACATTCAGATTCCGACAGGCGGCACAGTTGGAGAGATTTCACTTGCAATCGCGGTTGATGGAGAGCCTTTACAGTCAACAAAGATGATCGTAACCCCTGCGGCAGTTGAGAATTTCTTTAATGTATCAGCGCAAGCATACGTTGATGTGCCTTGCGGTTGTTGCAGTACCGTAGCCGTGCAGAATACATCTACACAGGCTATCGAGGTTCAGAACAGTAATTTGATTGCAGTAAGGGAGGCTTGATATTATGCATAAGTTTGCGAAACAGATTATGGATTGCGTGAAAGCCCATGTTGACGGAATTGGAATCGAGAATTTTGAGGGTCAAAACCTTGATGATCTTAGGGATTGGACGGAGATTGCAAAGAACATCGTATGCTTTGACAAGGACTATAACATTGTTGAAGCCATGAAAAAGTCTGAAGATGAAGAAATCATGCGCATGGTGGAAGAATTTGGGGATTATCCGGGAAGAAGATACTACAATGAGTACCGGTACTCAAACGGAAGATTTGCACCGAAAGGGCGTGGAACGCGCAGAGGATATGTAGAACCACCATATTATCACCAGATGCCGGAAGATTACCGAGAGTGGGAGAATATGTCGGACGCAGAGCGAATGAGAGACCTTGACCGAATGAGTATTGGGAAGATGTATTATTCAGAGCCTATGAGCGGAAATAACGGCATGAGTACCGGTACTCACGATGCAAGAGAGGGCAGAGCCGGTATGAGCCGGAGAAGCTACATGGAAACAAAGGAAATGCATAACGGAAATTCACCGGAAGATAAGGACGCAAAGATGAAAGAACTTGAAAAGTACATGAAATCTCTTTCGGAAGATGTGACCGAACTGTTTTCCGGTATGTCCCCAGAAGAGAAACAGTTGACCAAGACAAAGCTGACTACGCTTGTCACGAAAATGTAATAGAGAGGGCATTTTGCCCTCTTTGTTTGCGAGGTGGTAAATTGTTCACGATAAACAATAAAATGTGGAATTTGGTCAAAGTATCGCGTTACAGCGATATGCTACAGAGAAGTGACGGAAGCAGAACGGTAGGCATGACCGACAGGGACACGAAAACGATATATCTTGCGGATGATTTACGCGGGAAATTCCTTGACCGTGTGTTATGTCACGAATTATGTCACGCGTTCTGTCTTTCGTATAATGTATACATGGATATTGATACCGAGGAAATTGTAGCAGACTTCTTGACTACATACGGAAGAGAAGTATTTGAAATAGCAGACAGACTATTGATTGAACTTATGGAGGTTGTTGCATAATGGATAAAATTTCAGAACTCTTACAGTACGTGCACCGGACGAATCCGGAAATGACTAGGGAAAGGCTGATAGAAGAGTTGAGCAAAAGTGATTATGCTGCGCGGTCTTTGATTTTTACGAAAGAAAACATCGTTGCGCTAGGGCAAAAATAAATCCGGCGGTTTGAATCGCCGCCGGAATTGTGTCAGACTTTCGGAATGTAAGAACCTTTCATTATTTCTATAGCGAGTTTCGCGCCTTCCGTCATATAAAAATCATTATTCTTTGCACAGCAACTAAAAAGCAGTTCCTCAAACTCTGAATATAAATTTTCACTTAATAACCCTTTTAGTTTCTCTGTTAAGGGAGAAAAGTATTCAACAAAAGCATTTCCGGTTTCATTGTCAAGCTGACTTGAACATACAATTTTGATAAATTCATCCATTTTAGTAGTCTCCTTCTTCTGTTAATAAATAGTTGATATATCCTGTCGCAAGTCTGGCAAGGCTTTTACTGCCATCCAACAAATCCAATTTGTACTCTGGTCTATAGCCAAACCTCTGCACATAGAACTTTTCTTCAAGTTCTAAGTCGTAAATGTCAGATAGCTCCACGAGAATCTTGTGATATAAAAATTTTCTCGTCCACCCAAACTGTTCCATGATAATTTTTAATTTCCAATTATTTTTTCTGAACCACGCTCCGCGTGATGCGTCCAATTGCTGTTTTGAAATGTAACAATCTGCAAATAGGTCATCATTTTTCGGTAATGCCGCCTGTGGTTGCTTTATGGCTTCTTCCATGTCAGCAAAACGCTTCACGTATCGGGCAGTAAATACAATGCCTTTTTCTCCGTTGAATTTGTTTGCAAGGAAGTCGCATCCCAGCTTGGTTACTTTGTAGCATGGTCTTTCTTTTCCTTGTTCATCTTTATATGATGATTCTTGAAAGAAATCAGCCACAACAATTTTGTTGTCGCTAAGAATTTGAATAATTCCCTTAACTTTTTTCGTACCATCTAACTTTCTTAAAATCTGCCAGTGTTTCACTTCCATCATTTCTGCAATTTCTAAAGTGGTAATAGTCTGTTCTAGCTGTCTCATTTAATTGCTCCTTTCGTTGCGATTGTTTTGTTTATGAGTACACTATACACCTTTGAAATTACGCTGTCAATACGTTTTTTGAGTACGTTTATACTTTTTTTGTTTACATTAGTTTTGGAATGTGATATATTTGTTTCAGAAAGGAAGTGAGAGAATGTCTGTATCAAATAAAATAAAATCAATAATGTCAATTAGAGAGATGAAAAGCGTAGAGCTTGCAGAATTGCTTGGAATGTCACCGCAATCATTAAGGAATAAATTTAATCGTGGCAGCTTTTCGGCAGAGGATTTAATAAAAATATCTGATTTTTTAGGTGTTACGTTGAATTTTGAAATAGATGATAAACAGAAGATAGTGCTTGATATGAGTGACATAAGAGAACAAAGAGATGAGTAGGAGACGTATGATGTTTACTAAATTGTTAAGATTAACATTGGTTGAAAAAGAAATGACAGCTAAAGAGTTAGCCGCAAAGATAGGGACAACTCAACAGAATCTATCAGCAAAAATGAAGCGTGACAACTTTTCAGAAAAAGAAATGCAGCAGATTGCGGATGCATTGGGGCTTGATTTAGAAATTGTAATGAAAGAGAAGAAATAAGAAAACCCGCCTAACTGGCGGGTTTTTGATGAAAGAATATTTTTTTCCGCGCCCCAAAAAAAATATTTCGTAATTTTTTTGTACCCCCCGGGGTAGCGTTTTTATGGTCAAGATTCCATTTTCACGGATTCCCCAAAACGTGTAACAAACGTGCAATTATCTGCGGCATTCCGCAAATAACACAAATACACTATATGTTATGCCATATATAGATAATTCATTGATGATATTTGATGGTATTGCCGATCACAGGCAAACGCCAGAAGACGCTTGCCCGGCTGTAGTTATAGTCTAGCATAGACCGCATTTTACCACTTGTCAAGATAGTTTTTCCCATCGTACCGGCTGTAAGTGTGTGTTATGCGTTCCGGCTTTTGCGTGATCTGCAACCAATCGCCGCCACGCTGGACGGTTATTTTGGTTTTTGCAGACTCCACCCATTCCACACCCTCAAATTTTGAGTAGCCGCACATTTTGCCGGATATTTCCAGATAACCAAGGGCAGACACCCGGCGCAAAATCTCCCTTTTACCGATATATTCATATTTTGCCATGCTTGCCACCTCCAGACGTTCTGCGCTCACTCATGCATATATTTTTGCATCCGTCGCGCGATAGTTGGTTTACGATCAGCCACGCTTGCAAGTCCCCATACGCCACCCGGCGCACGGCTTTCCCGTTGTGATCGGCTTTAATATCGTAGGTCATACACTTATACCTCCTTATATCGTGTTTATTTGTCAATGTGCGTTATATGCCCGCATCCGGCGGAACGGTGTGCAATCTGTTTTTTGTTGGAGATGCACAAGCTCCAAAGTGCCGCAATAGTGACGGCTTGCGATCTTGCCGCCGCTCTTAATGATAGAACGGTAGAAACGAGCTTTCCCGCGTGTCTTGCGTCTGCATTAAAGCAGATCAACCGCGATTATTTACGGCTGCGGCGCGCCGTGTGACGGCAATATGCCGCCATATAACCCGATGCAGTCCCAATATATGACCATCGGTTAATAAGTCCGCGCTCCCGGAATCGAACCGGAACGGATGCACCAAACACGCGAAATAGGGCGGAAGAGTACCGCCTTAAATTACAACAAAATCCCCTTGGAATCCTGTTGTTATAATCATTTTTCCGTCAGATCTGCGGTACACAACGCCGCATCCGTCCGCAAAAGTTGACCACACGAGCCATCCGGGCGGTGTAAGTTTTTCCCCGGTTTTATAATCCAGGAATGAATAACGCGGAATAACGCCACTTTTTTCTTGATCTAGCGCGTTGTTAATTGCTTGCGATTCTGTTACGATCTGCACACCTTTTCCCGTGTGCAAAATATATCTTTCTTCCATTTCTTATACCTCTTTCCTTTTATTTGCTCATTTTTGAGTAATGGCAAGCCGGGGAATCGAACCCCGGAAGCGCCAACCTTGCTAATTAATTATTTTGCTTTTGCAGCGTGTTTTGTAAGCTCTCTGTAAAGCAGATTACATGCTGTCGCTTCTGCCTTATCCTCTGTATATCTGCCTTTTTTCTCTTCTGTCTCGTCTAAAATATCAGCAAGCCAATCAACGGCAGAGCCAAGAAAAATATCATCAGAAATAGGGAAAGCTGTAGGAAGTCCTGCCATCCAGTCGCAAAACAAAGAATATTTACTAATTCTTCCGGCTCTATACTGACAATCATATTTAACTTTCTCGTTCTCAAAAGCCGTTAAAATGTCTTTGCATATGTCGTTGTAGTCTGTCTTTGCTTCCTTGTTGTCATATGTGTAATATTCCTCTGCTGCTTCGTAACTCTCCATGATTGCGTTTTTAATTGCTTCCATTGTTTCTTTGCTGTTTGTTCTTCTCATTTCTTTTTACCTGTGCTATAATATAGCTACCTTTCTTTTTTGATTGGTGGCGGTTCGTTCTTGGTAGGAGTGACCGCCTTTTTTGTTTTCTGTGCTTCATTTGATGCTTGTATCATATCACTAAATTTAGTGACAGTCAATAGTAAATATCACTTTTTTTAGAAATATTTTTCTTGACTTTTCCAGATAGGAAAAGTATGATTGATTTAAGAAAATCTATATAGAAAGGAAGGTACGCAATGCTAAAATACAGATTTGATGTAGGGGACGCGTTGGAGCGCATCGGCTTTAACTCCTACATGGCTAAAACAAGCGGATTGTTAAGTCAAGAAACGCTCAAAAAAATAAAACGTGAGGACACAAATATAAATGCAAAGAGCATAAATAATCTTTGCTTACTTTTGGACATGCAACCCAGAGACATCTTTATATATGTAGAGAGTCCGGAAGATTTGGAACTAAAAAAGAAATTGCAAAAAAAAATAAAATATCACTTGCAAAAGTGACAAATGTGTGTTATTATAATGACAGATCAAAGAGATAGCAAAGGCGAAAGTCAAGAAAGGAGAAACACCATGAAAAAATATATTGTAAAAGATCGGGGCATTGAATGGAGTTATGACAACAAAGAAAAGGCTGCTAAGAAAGCCGCTGATCTAAACACGGAAGTAACAGAAAAAACCGTGTGGAGATATTACGCCCCATATTATACAAGCGGCACTGCAAACTATCGGGAAATCACGGGTGAAACTTTAATAGACACAATAGAGAAAGGCTTTGATCAGATCATAAAAGATTATGATCTTGGCGGCGTTTCAGGCTTGAAATTGAAGTCTGTTAAATTACAAAAGGAAGATGGGTATGCGAATTTAGTTGTAGATTTTATACCACTCGGAAAACTTGGAAAAGAACTTTCAGAGGAAGAAAAGGCAGTAAAAATTGAATGGGTTACAGATGATGAATTCCAGGGCGAATACACTTTTACATTGAACAAATAAAAGGCTAGCGGAGCCGATAAGCTCCGCTATTCTGCATTAAGGAGCAAATAAAAACATGGCTAAAGTTGTAAAAAAATGCGTTGTCTGCGGGAAAGAGTTTTATTGCGAATCATCGCGTGACATTGTGACCTGCTCGAAAGAATGCCGGTTGATACATTTGAGCCAAACACATACGGGGTTAAAGCGCTCCGAAGAGAGCAAGCGCAGGATGTCAGAAACAAGGCGCGCGAATCCGCGAAATACAGAAATACAGCGAAAAGCTACAGAAGCCGCAAAGAACAGTCCGAAATCCGGACGGTTTGAAACAAACAGGGCGGCGATAGATTGGCATTTAGTAAGCCCAGAGGGAGAGCACTTTTATATTCACTCCCTGTCCTTTTGGCTTAGGGAAAATTGCAATAAATATTTTGGAGTAGAGCCGGACAGCAAGCAATTTTTTAATATAATTGCGGGGTTGAGCCGCGTTAAAAGATCGGTTCTTGGGACACTTCCAGAAGGGCAACGCCCCGGATATAGTTATAAAGGTTGGTCAGTGATTCCGACCGAGGATGATAAACAGGATAAATAAAAGATTGGACAAGGGCAGTTTTCCGGCTGCCTTTTCTTTTTTGCCATGTCCAAAATCAACAACTCTACCGGGCATATCTTAAAAAATCTCCGAAAAACTGTAAACAAACTATAAAACTTTTCTTAAATCTTTATAAACAAGGCTAGGTTCATTAGGTCTTTGACAAGTCCAAAAATGATAGAATAGTATCAGTTTTTACAAAAAATCGTCTGACATAACACGACACAATCGTCTGACGTCGCTTTTTCAGAACTATGTTTCTCTTTCTCTCTCTTTTTCTTAATCTTTTAAATTAATAATAATATACTGTATCTAAAGCCTATAGGTTTATAGTAAGTGTATATCCGCATACGCGCGCGGCGTAAGTATATAATACCACCGTAAAAAATTAAGGCTTGACTTTAATCCCGGAAATAGTGTATACCAGAATCAAAGAGATTAAACAGAACGGAGGTGTGAATAGTATATGCAGGATATAAAGAGTGTAGAGAATGTAGATCTTACAAGCCTTATAGTGGATCTAGGTACAGTACAGATATACACATCAACTGTACAAGATTTAATAGACAACGCTTGTATAGAATTCCACATCGAAGATTTGTTAAAAGCTGGACAGAGACAGTGGAAAGCTGTTATGCAGTATGTTGGTATGCATTTATTCCCGGATACAAAAGCATTAAAAGATAAGAGCTTAAGTCCTCTTGGTAATGCAACTATACCGACTAACTGCAATAGGTATGATAGAGAGGTATTATATAAGCTTTGTGATTATTATATATACATCTCCAATGTGTATAGCAAGTTGGTAAGTACGGTAGCATTTAGTTATTTTTGTAATATACCTACGAACACAATGGATATATGGGCTAGTGATGAACCAAGTTCGCTGACTTTCAAGATGTGGCAAAAATTGCAGCGATCCCGTAAGGATTGTATCCTAGATCGTGCATATGATTCCAATAGCCCTGTAGGCACCATGTTCGTGGGAAATAATGAATTCGGCATGAATCAGCCCGGCATTGGCGATAATGCCACGCAACGCAAGGCAATCACAGCGCAGGAGCTGCCAAGATTGGACGAGAAAAAGAGTCAAGAATTGCACGCAATTGATACACAATTTACGGATGCAGCGGCAAATAATACGGTTTAAATTGTGTGTGATTATTCTACAATTCACAAATGCAGTAATATCAATGGTTGTAGCGTTTCTACTGTTCGTAAACTATTCGGAAAAGTTAGGTTTTGCGAATAGTTGCAAGGGTATGACATGAATTGTATTAAAACAATTTGATTTTCACACAATGACAACAAAACGAAACGGAAAATATTTTAGATTTCCATGTTTGCGGGAAAAGGATGGGGAGGGGGTCTGGCAGAAAGACCACCGGGCGGCTACTAAGTCCCTCAAATTCCTCAAAAAATAAAAAGCCCACTTACAACACCCATTGACTTTTTACAACAAGTAGCTTAATATAAGCTTAAACAATTCACTTTCACGTTGCGAATCGCAACTACATTTCCAAAAAAAATTTAAAAACAAAAAAGAGTGTTTCGGACAGGAGAATGATATATGACCGGGAATGAGTATCAGGCTTTAGCAATGCGGACAAATGATCGCAAAGCGACAGAAAGAATTTCGGATAAATTCGATTTGCTTAAATTTTGCAAAAATAACAATATCGCATCTGCGTTGCAAGATTATGACCTTGGCGGTATCTTTAATGCTTGCCTTGGGTTATCCGGTGAGGTTGGAGAGTTCAACGACATGATTAAAAAGTGGATTTTCCACGAGAAACAGCTTGATATTGACCACGCAAAGAAAGAAGCTGGAGATATTTGTTGGTATCTTGCAATGCTTTGCGAATCCTTCGGCTGGAGCCTTGATGGAATCATGCAAATGAACGTAGACAAACTTAAGGCACGTTATCCGGAAGGGTTTGACATTGAAAGAGCAAACCACAGGGCGGAGGGCGATGTGTAATGGCAAGCTGCAGCAATGAGTTGATGAAAACCGAGTATTCCGAAACCTTTGATGAAAAGCGCAAAGGTTTGATTGAACAGTCGTATTACAAATACGGACCGGCAAGAATGAACTTCTCCACAGGGAATGTGGATGCAATCGAAAGTTTGAAAATGTGCCTTGCCAAGTTTGAAGAGACCGGGAATCTTGAATATCTGTGTGATGTTGCAAACTATGCCATGTTCCGGTTTATGTTTCCACAGCAGGGCGAGTATTTCGAACATACGGACTCTGATTCATCTGCCGGGATCTTCGGTATGAGCGTAAACGAAATGGAACGGTTCAAACAGGAACACAGCTTTGATGATGGGGGATATTGATATGATTTTAAATATAATTGCTACGGCGATAGATGTCATTATAATACTTAGCCTTATGATGCAACAAGTAAAGCAGACAGACAATTCAAACGCAATGGGGTATTTGCTTTCATATTCGATTTTTGCAATGAATATTATGGTCATTTGGAGATAACAATATGACAATTCATGATCCAATATTTGGTATTTACTTTCTGCCGCCAATTTTGAGCGTGGTCGAAAGAATACATATAACAAAATCAAAGGAACCGGACAGCACCGGAGATTTACTCAATCTGAACAGTGACGCCGAGCACCAGATCGACAAATCGGAGCATCCGGTATAGCTTAAGTCCGCAAGCGATAGTTTCTGGCTGAATAATTGATCTATCGGCGTTAGGCTTTGAATTATGTTTGCGGACGAATGCAACATTGGGCTATCGCCAAGCGGTAAGGCACAGGATTTTGATTCCTGTATTCCCTGGTTCGAATCCAGGTAGCCTAACTGGTTACATGCTGACGTTCCATGTAGCCACGTATGTTTTTCATATGTACTTGAACCCTTGGTTGAGTGATTCAAGCATTTGGGTTCCTCCTTTCGCCACTAGGACGATTCTGTTAAGGACGGTGCGAGACCGTCCGGTGGTATTCTATCATGCATCTATCCCACGGTGCATGAGCCATGAAATTAGGTGGTGGCGGAATAGGTAGACGCGCAGATGGAAGAGACAGGACAAAGATTAAAAACTCATGGTTGAAGTCCTATGGGTTCGATTCCCTCCAATGTGAACAGTGCACGGTTTATGTGAGGTGCAAATCCTCACCCACCTATTCGGTCAAATTATGCTGTCTGCTTGCAGGCGGTCTATGTTTTGGCTGAAATACGATGCTTGTCTATTGCTCTGCAATAATTTAATTCGGAGTAGAACCATGGAAATAGGCTTGCATGGTAACATTGAGTTGCCGGTGAAATGCTGTAAACCGGATAGTGCAAGGAATAGCACGATAAACATTATTGCTAACCGTCTGATGGCGGTTATGGGGATTTAATTCAGTGGCAGAAGACACGGCTTATATCCGGGTTGTCGCGGGTTCGATTCCTGTAATCCCCACAGGTGATGTTGCCAGTACACCCCTAGTGTGTTTATTACAGAAATGCAGGTGCTAATCAATATACCGGTTAAACTTAGCACAGGTAACTGGATTGAGCGGTTGTCATTCAAAAGATGGCGGTAACCGCTGACTAAAAGAACCTTGCACTTAGTGTAGTGTGGAGCAAGGAAAAACGGAAACTACACGACATGGCTTGTTAGCTGAGATGGATTAGCGACAGACTGAAAATCTGTATAGGGCGGCTCGATACCGCCACAAGCCATTGAGCGGTGTTAGTAGCACCGTGCCATTCTGAAACGCAAGGAATGGTTCGGGCAGGGAACTTCCATGCCCGGCGCGTGCAGATATAATCCTAATTGGCAAGGAAACTGTTTGCTAAACAGTCAGTAGCCGGAAACGGTGTTTCGGTTCGAGTCCGAATATCTGCGTTTATCCTTATCTCCACTTAGTCGGGTGCTACTGCAATAGTTCCGGTCGATGGGAGACTTATGGATGGTAGCGGCATTATTGGTAACAGAAAACCCTTCCGTGATTAGAAATTGCAGATTTGAAAGCGGTTGGCATGGTTTGATCTGACAGGGTTCGATTCCCTGTGCCGCTATTCGAAGTTGGTATTTACGCAAAATAGTGTGTAGGTATGATAAAAACATTGTGGAATATTTATATCAGACAAAAGACACGGAATCTCACGAGGATTCCGATTTTTGCTATGATTGGGGGCGTAAGAACGTGTGATTTTTGTCGGAATAAAAAGAAAATCATTGATGGTAAAGGAAATTTAGTTCTTTTTGGAGCTGAAAATAACATGATTTTCGACAATAGCGATGGAAAAGAGGTTGCAGGAGCCGTAAAAATTAATTTTTGCCCTATCTGCGGTAGAAAGTTGGTGGAAGAATGAAACATCAAAAAGAATGGCACACTTGCGACAGGTGCGGTGCTGAAATAGAAAAGCCTAAAATATGGTACGACCGAATGTTCCCTTATCTAAGAACCGTAAATTTAAAAAGACCTATGCGTTTCAGAGAAATATTTGCAGAAATTGAACAAGGGAGAATAGAACCGGTTATAAGTAGAGACGGTATAGACAGTATTATATTGGACGAATACTATTACACAAAGACAAAGCAAATTGACTTATGCCCTAAGTGCAGGAAAGATTTTGAGAGGTTTATGAGGAATGAGAAGAATTAGAGAAACATTACATTGTCTGCGCTTAGATAGCAGAATAAGGCACAATATAAGATATGCACAAAGACAATGGTTCTTTTCGTACTTTAAGCACTTTAGAAAAGATTTAAACATGCCATTACCCAATAGCATCAAGCAAGCAAGAGGAATATCGAAAACTATTTTAGAAAGAGGGTATATGCAAGACCTTGTACATGATTCTGTAATGCGTATTAGATATTCGAGGAGATGCAATACTCGTGTGTGCAGGGCTGCTAGGAATGATTAGTGAGGTATGAGAAATGTTTGTTAATATGGGAACCCAAACCTATGAAATGAGCCGCAAGCAGGCAAAAGCTATCCTTGGAACGGCTAAGAAACTTGCAAATTGCAACATATACGGCATTGAAAAAGGTAATGTGGTGATTATGCTGAATGAAAAGTATGAGGACGATATGAGCCTTAAAAGAGCCATAGAGGAGTATAAAAAGAAAGGGTTCAAGGTGTATTGGAAATGAAAATAATTAGAAATGGCGATTTGAGATACGAAAGAAAGCCTTTACAGTTTGAGTGCAAGAATTGTAAAACCATTTTTGAAGCGGAAAAGACTGAATATCAATATTGCGGAAATCAAATAGAAGGTGACAACTACAAGTGTGAATGTCCGTTGTGCCACAAAACAGTATATTACAGCTAAAACGATATTACCGGCTACAGATTGATTGTAGTCGCTAACCTAGAAAAATTATAGGCAGAGGTCAAGGCACTTCTGCTTTTGCGGAGGTGCTTTTTATTTGGCTTCAAAGCAGTTAATCAATGCAGTAAATGGATATGAAAACTACATACAGAGAAAAGGCGTTGATGAACAGGTAATAGATGCCCTTTTGAAAGCGTGCAATGTGGCAATTCGGACGGAAAAAGACGTTGACTACGGATTGACTATAACCGAAAGAACAAAGGCTTTAATCAATGAATTTACGCAGAAAAATGCGGGCGGTAGCATATGGGAACTTGAACGATATGCGCAGAATCACGACATTAAAGGCGGATACAAACTTGTGGATCAGTTCTATGAAGTCTTGCGGTTAGAGAGCTTTTATCGTTTTGAGAGCTTCATCTACTTTATGGAGCGAAAAAGGAATTGGAGTAAACGGTTTTATTATCCACGCCGCAAGACGCTGAATATAGTTGCCCAAGATCTTGAAGATTTGGAAAACCGGAAGATTAAATTTTACGGATTATCAATGCCATCGCGTGTAGGTAAATCGACTATCTGTATTTTCTTCCTTGCGTGGGTGGCATTGCGCAGACCGAACAGTCATAGTGCTATGGGTGGTCACTCCGGTATTTTGGCAAAAGGATTTTACAAAGAACTGATGAATCTTTTTACCACAGAAGAATATACGTTTGCGGAACTTTTTGCTTATTGGCATCCGGAATACGCAAACGCAGCACTTCCAACGGACAAAAGTGCTGATGAATTTACAATTACGCTTGGAGATCCGGACAGATTCGCAACCGTAACGTGCCGTGGTATTGATGGAACATGGATAGGAGCGGTCGATGTTTCGAAAGACGGATATTTGTATGTCGATGACTTGGTTCGTGATCGAGAACATTCATTAAGTCCTACTCGAATGGAAAACACGTACCAAGAGTACCTAAACAAGATGGTTGACCGTAAGAATGACGGTGCAAGAGAATTGATGGTTGGTACTCTTTGGAACGTTTTAGATCCATTGGAGCGAATGAGAAAGCAATATGAGCATGATCCGCAATACCGATTTCGTAAGATTCCGGCACTTAATGAAAATGACGAAAGCAATTTTGCGTATGAAATCAACGGATTTTCCACGGAATACTATCGGGATATGCGAGATAAGCTTGACAATGCCGAATGGATGGCTAAGTTTATGCAGCAACCATATGTCCGCGAGGGATTGCTTTATACCGATTTAAGATTATTTAACGGAATCCTACCGGACGGAGATTTCCGGCGCATCGGAGTTGTGGATGTTGCCTGGGGCGGCGGCGATAGCTTGTCAATGCCGATTGGGGCAGAATATGAAAACGGTGATGTTTATATTTACGATTGGGTATTCAACAAAGGTCCGAAAGAGGTAACAATCCCTCTTGTTGTTGGACGAATTATCGGGAATGAGATTCGGCAGACAAGATTTGAGGGGAATACTGGTGGAGATCTGTATTGCCAATATGTAGATGAAAAGCTGCAAGCACAGGACTATAAATGTTCATGCACAAGCAGAAAGGCACCAAACAAGGTTGAAAAGTTATCAAAGATAATAGCATATTCCGGGGATGTTAAGAGAAAATTCATATTTCTTGATACGCACCGCCCGACACAGGAACAAATGAAGAAAGATTCAGATCTTGGAGTAACAAGATATTACAGAAATGACGAATATCAAGCGGCTATGGATGAACTCTCTATGTTTGTAAGTATTGGTGGTAATGAACATGACGATGCGGCAGACGGTTTAACCCAGCTTGAAATGTTTATAGAGAACCCAAACAATACCGCAAAGGTAGAAGCGGCAGTAAACCCATTTAGGAGGTATTAGGATATGACAACAGACAAATATCTTTCACAGATAAGCAGAATTGACCATGCGATTGCAAATAAGCTGGAAGAAATCAAAAGGCTATCCGATATGGCAACATCTATATCCATATCCCCGAAAGAGGTGGATGTGCAATCATCCGGCAATCCCGACAAGATGGGGGGCGCGGTATCGAAAATTGTTGATTTACAGAATGAGATCCAGACGCTTGTAGATGAATTGGTTGATAAAAGACGGATTATCATATCGCAAATTGACAGTATGGATAATACAGATGTATATATCGTGCTTTCATCACACTATGTCAATGGAAAAGATTGGAACCTGATTTCCGTTGAGATGAAATATTCCTACAGAAACATTATGAAACTTAGGAAAAGAGCATTGCAGGAGTTTGAAAGACGTTATGGACAACTTTATTCTGAAAAGAGTGCATAAAAGTACACAATAGTTCACACTCTTTCACAACATTTCCTAAAACTTGCATGATATACTAAAAGAGTAGAAAAACAAATTTCTACAACCCCAAAAACATATAACCCGTAAAAGACACTGTCAGAAATGGCGGTGTTTTTTATTTACAAGAAAGAGGTTGCTATGAAAAAAGTAACTATATATTGCCCGGATTGTGGAAGAATTGCCGGACATTATGATGGGAGATCTACGATAGATCATCCGTGTAAATGTAAAAAATGCAATCATATTGTGATTTATCGCGTGGCAACAGACAAAATTGAAACGAAGCCAATACCGAAACGCGCTTGCAGTAGTGGAGTTTTATTTATATGAATACACAGTATTTTCATGACCTTGTAAAAGGCAGATACGGAAGAAAAATTGCATATGCTAACGTAGAACAGATTACGGCAGACAATATCGTGAATGTTGTCGGAAACTGCATTGGTGCATTTTATTTCAACAAGACGATCATTCGTTATCTGTGGAACTACTACAAGGGCGATCAGCCTGTATTGTACCGAACAAAGGTACAGAATGCGGATATAACCAATAAGGTATCTGAAAACCATGCCTATGAGATTGTTCAATTCAAGGTTGGTCAGACTTACGGTGAGCCAATTCAGCTTATCAGTAGGAAAGACGATGAGCGTATAAACAATGCGGTTGATGAATTTAACGATTATCTGACCGATGCTAATAAGCAGGAAAAGGACATTAAGGCAGGAGAGTGGCAATCAGCAACCGGAACGTCGTTTAAGGCAGTGCAGATTACAAAAAATGAAGATATGCCATTTAGAATTGTTGCACCGACACCAATGAATACGTTTGTTATCTACAGCCAATCCACAGAAGAACCACTTTTAGCAATCCAAGAGCTTAAGGATGCCGATGGACAGATGTATAAACTCTGCTACACGGACTCTTACGAATGCAAGATTGTAAATGGAAAGGTTCGAGATTGGAAACTGCATGGCTTTGGCGGAATCCCAATTGTTGAGTTTCCGAACAACCATGAGCGCATTTCTGATATTGAGCTTGTGATCGGGCTATTGGATGCAATCAATACAATGCAGTCAAACCGAATGGATGGCGTTGAGCAGTTTGTTCAGTTTTGGATAAAGTTTGTAAATTGCGACATTGACCCGGAAACCTTTGAAAAAATGAAGATTTCCCATGCGCTGACGGTAAAATCCAATAATGAGCAGAATAAATCAGATGTTGACATTATGACACAAGAGCTGAATCAAACAGAGTGCCAAGTTGCAAAGGATGATTTGTGGGATAATGCACAGTCCATTCTTGCTATACCGACAAGAGAATCGCAAAATTCTGGTGGTGATACACAGGGGGCGGTATCTTTAAGGGCAGGATGGGACTTCTCTAAAACCAGGGCTAAACAAAAAGACCCGATAATAAAAACATCGGAAAAGAGATTGGCTAAAGTAATATTAAACGTAATAAGAATTAAAGACCATGATTTAGGGCTTACGGCAAGAGATTTTGATGTTCAAATCAACCATAGTCCTCTTGATAATTTATATACAAAAACGCAAGCACTCGATCAAATGTTAAAAGCTGGAATAAATCCAAGAATAGCAGTATCTACTTGTGGATTATGGGGAGATGCCGAAAAAGTATTTATACAATCAAAGCCATATTTCGATGTTTTGTATAAAACAGTAGATATGGTAAAAAAAGAAAATGAGAATACAAAAAAACAAGAACCGACAAGCTAATTCCTATCGGTTCTTGTTTTTACATAATCAGTTAAAATACTAACCATGAGATTGTTAAGAGAGCGAATTTCTTCTTTTGCAATAATCTCAAGAGAAGATTTAAGCTTCTTTTCCATAACAATTGTAGTTTTAACTTTACTTTCTGAAATTTTTCCTTGCGGCATATTATCACCTCTTTTTGTGTAGTATAAATTACCATCAAGTAATTGTCAAGTAACTTGCAAGTTGCTAGCAACTATGATATAATACATGTAAAGGAGATGATTATATGCCAGATAAGAAAATGGCAAGACATGTTACACATGGGTTGACAGGTAAAAGAGTTTATAAAACTTGGGAAAGCATGAAAGCAAGGTGCTACAATCCTAATGATGGGAAGTATGAGAAATACGGTGGGAGAGGGATTAAAGTATGCGAGGAATGGTTAGGGAAAGACGGGGCGAGGAACTTTGCGAAATGGGCTTACGAAAATGGTTTTGATGAAAATAAACACCAAAAAGAACAAAGTATTGACCGGATAGATGTAAATGGTAATTATGAGCCAAATAATTGCAGATTTACAGATGCAAAAATCCAAGCTAATAATAGAACAAATACTATCTTTCTTGAATATCAAGGAAAGACAAAATGCTTACAAGAATGGGCAGATGAAGTAGGAATATCAGAATCAACTATTCGTTGGAGATTGAATAACGGGTATTCAGCAGAAAAGGCACTGACTACCGAAGTAAAGAAAAATTCAAACGCAGGTAAGAGGTATTTGACATACAAAGGAGAAACAAAAACAGTTTCTGAATGGGCGAAGCATCTAGGATTTGACCCTAAAGTATTATATTCAAGAATAAAACGAGGGTGGTCAACAGAAAGAGCTTTAGAAACCCCAACTGGTGCCGACAAGTGGCATAAAACAAAATAATAAATTTGAAGATAAGACAGTCACCGAATAATCGGCGGCTGTTTTTATTTTATAAATTTTGCACCTATGCGTGAAATAGGAGAAATCACAAGTTGAGCAACCAACGTAAAAAAGCGTAGTGAATCGGAGGTAATTTATGACAAGGGAACAGGCAAAACAAAATCTTATCGCTATCGGAGTGGCAGAGCCTACGGATGAACAGGTAAGCAATTATCTGAATCAAGTCAATGGCGAAACAAAGAAAGAGAAAGACAGAGCCGATGGCTACAAGGCTAAAGCTGACACAGCAGATGGTTTACAGAAACAGCTTGACGAATTGCAGGCTGGAAATCTGACAGAGCTTGAAAAGGCAAATAAGGCATTAGACACAGCTAATCAGCAGATCGCAGAATTGCAGAAAAATAATGCTATTAGAGATTTGCGCGAAAAAGCTATGACCGATTTCAAAGTAACCGCAGAACAGGCAAAAGCAATTGTAAAAGAAGATGGCAGCTTTGATACAGCCGAACTTGGAAAGATTATGTCCGAAAAAGAGACCGCTGCAGCACAAGCCAAGGAACAGGAGATTGCAAAAGGCAGTACAAATCCGGGCGGTGGCACGGCTGGCGGCAATAAAGATAACGAAAAGACAGCGGATGTTGAAAATGCTGAAAAGATTACTTTTGGAAGCAATTCAGCTACCGCAGAAGCAAAAAATCATTATGTAATTTAGGAGGTAAAAATCATGGGTAAGCCTATTGAAAGAGATTTTACTCAAGAACTTGGTATTTTAAAACATTTCCCTTATCTGGGAGCCGCTTGTATTGTTCCACAGACAATGGTAACAAGCGCAGATGCAAACGGAAGAAAGATCGTAAAAGGTGGAACACCATTCCCATCCAACGATGAAAGCTGTGTCGGTTATCTGCTTAATGATGTTGACGTAACGATGGGTGATGCACCGGGAACTTACGTTTACGCGGGCGATATCGACAATGCGAAACTTACAAAGAACGGAGTAACTGTTGAGGAAACGGCAAAAGCCAAAACCCCAAGAGTTACTTTTTTTGATTAAAGAAAGAGGTGTAAATTATGGCATTACCATTAGCAGAAGCATTTACCGCAAGAAGTCTCGGTGTAATGTGGAATAACTATGAAAAGACTTTAGGTTCTCAACCTTATCTCGGCAGACAGAAATTTGGTACAAGAAAGCAGGAGAGCCTTGACCTTAGATTTATTAAGGGAAAGAGCGGTCTTCCGGTTTCACTGAAAGCATCTAACTTTGATGCACAGGCAGAGTTGAGAGATGTTGGCGGTTTCTCTGATATCCAAAACGAGATGCCTTTCTATCGTGAGTCCTACATGGTAACAGAGAGAGAGGAGCAGGAATACGACAATTACAGAAATGCAGAGAACACTTCTCTTGCAAATGATGTACTTCGTGAGATCAGCAAAAAGCCTATGATGCTGATCGAGGGCGCGAGAGTCGTACCAGAGAGACAGATTTGGAGCTTGCTTGCACCGGCTGACGGTGTACCGAAGATTGATGTAAATATCGGAAAGAAGAAGTACACAGTCGAGTACACCTCAGATGCTGGCGAAGCACACAAGAAAGATCACTTTGTTGAGATTTCAGGTGAAGCCGATAAGTGGAACGTTCCGGCAACGGCAACACCGCTTGATGATCTTATAGAGACAAGACGTAACTTTGCTAAGAAAACCGGATATTCTCTTACAAGATTCAGTATGAACACAGAGACATGGGAAATGGTATTAAAGGCAGAGGATACAAAGAAACAGGTTCTCGGTATTACTGCATACACAGGCGGTATTCGTTTACAGCAGTCGCAGGTAACTGAATATCTGCGCGGCTACGGAATTGAGATCGAGGTATACGATAAGTTATACGTTGATCCGGCTGACGGTCAGACAAAATACTTTATTCCAACAGGAATTGTATCTTGTCAGTGTGCCGGAGTTTATCTTGGTGACTATGTATTCGGAAAGACACCGGAAGAGAGAAGCGGAAGTCTTACAGACGGAAACCTTTCTATCGTAGAAACCGGAATTGCGGTTTACACATATGCTACAAACCATCCAATCAATACTCACTGCGTAGTATCCATGATCGGACTTCCAACATTTGAGGGAATGGACAGCGTTGTTGTAATGAAAGTTATGTAGGAGGTGATCCAGCGTGGTAGCAACACACACAATTAAATGTGGTGGAAAATGGTACAAGGCAGGAGAAAAAATGCCGGAGAGTAATTCTCCGGTATCTTCCGTTGGGTATACAAAGACCGAAATTAACAGAATGAGTACCGCAGACTTGCAAAAACTTGCCGCAGAGCAGGGAATTGAAAACGCACAAGCGACAAGCGGTGCGGAACTGAAAGAAATTCTGATTGCAAAATTTAATCTGTAGGAGATCGCTTATGTCATACACACTTGTCGAACAGGTAAAAATTCGTTTAAAACAATTTCATATAGAAGAGGTAGAGGACGAAACAACCGGGGAAAAGTCCGATAAAGTTGTGTTTGATGAAAAAGAATGTAACCCTTTGATTGAACAGCTTTTAGAACAGGCAAGAAAAGAGATTATCAGCAGACGGAACTATCCGGACACATACACGCAAGACCAGATTGACAGTGATGTTAAGAACTATGAAAACATTATGGTTAATTTGGCAGTGTACGACCGGTCGCAGGCAGGAGAAGCATACATGGCAAGTTTCTCCGAAAACGGTGTGAGCCGTACATGGAAAGACCGTGAAAGCCTTTTTGTCGGAGTGTTTCCGTTCGTAAAAGCAATGTAATTAAAGAAGATTGAGCGTGACCATATTGCCGATGTCGGTAAAATGGTTGCAGGCGGCGCACATTAAGCGGTGGTGGGAAGTGCGCAAAAAGGAGATTCAAATGAAAAGTATTTTGATTCAAACTTATCTTGTGGCACTTCCGATAGTGCTTGGATATATAGTTTGGCTTCTTAAACAACAAAAGAAAAGCAGGGATGCGAACAGCAAAGGAACAATGCTCCTTTTGCGTGTCCAGCTTATTGAATACCATCAAAGTACACCAGAATCGGAGAAATACCGTCATATGCCTATCAGAACTTCTGTGAGATGTATGATGCGTATCATGCGTTAGGTGGAAATGGAATGGTTACGAAAATGAAACATGAAATTGAAGAGATTCATATAGGGAAAGGAGATAAGAGCCATGAGGAATTGGAAGGATTGGACTAAGAAAGCCGGAATCCGAGCAATCAAGACTGTTGCACAAGCGGCGATTGCCGGAATTGGAACGGCGGCATTTATGGGCGCGGTGGATTGGAAATATGTTCTTTCTGCATCAGTACTTGCCGGAGTGTTATCGCTTCTGACAAGTGTTGCCGGAATCCCAGAGGAAAACACCAATGCTTGACATTAACAAGCAGGAAATGAAATATTCGCAATCCGGTCAGAGGGTATTCATTCCACAAACTGACGAAAATGGAGATATTGTCTATGAAGGGTACAAGGATTCCGATGGAAACTTTGTACCTTATTTAGATTCCGAAGGCAACAAGATTCCAAAAGGCGAGGAAGTTGAAGGGTTTTCAGAACCTACGACATTCCGAGCCAATATCAGCAATAAGTTGTCAGAAGCCCTTGTGAAAGAATTTGGAATTGATGATAGTACATCATACTGTCAGCTTGTCACGGATAAAGGATATTTGCCACTGAAAGCCGGTGACGTTGTGTGGAAACGTTCGGAAGTCAAACGCACTGATGATGGACTTGTGGATTCAGAAACCGCAGATTACATCGTAAAAGGCGTTGCCGATGAAGGACTGACCACGGATTTATTTCTTCTTCGGAAGAATATTAAGTAGGTGGTCGCATGGTAAAGAAAACTATTTCAATGACATTATCCTCTAAATCCATACAAGACGCCATAAAGGAATTAGAAAAGTACCGCGATAGTTTACAGGCTAAATGCGATTTACTTGTTTCTAGGCTTGCACAGATAGGTCAGACGGCGGCAATAAAACACGTATCGGAATCCCCATTAGGAAACACGATAACGGTAAGGGTTGATAAAGCACCGCAGCTAATGACCTCGAACGCAATTTTGATTGCAACGGGAAAAACGGTAACGTCAGAAGACCGCGAACCATTCTATACGTTGTTGGCTGTGGAGTTTGGAGCAGGAATTTTTTACAATTCCGAAGATAATCCAAAAGCACCGGAACTTGGATTCGGTGTCGGCACGTATCCGGGGCAAATACACGCTTTTGAAGATGGTTGGTACTATTGGGACGATAAGACCGAAACATGGCGTTATACCCACGGTATCAAAGCCACAATGCCTATGTATAATGCGGAACAACAGATTATTCAACAGTATGTAAAGATTGCAAGGGAGGTATTCGGTGGAAAATGAGTTAAACAGTTGGGCGCTTGATTTTGAAGATACCTTATGTTCCCTTTTGAAATCATACATGGAAAGCAAGGTAAGAGGAATTAAGGTGACGCAAGATGAAGAATCGGGCGGTACCGCAACATTTCCGACGCTTTTAGTCAGACAAATCGGTGTCACAGAAGCCGGACGAACGAATGAAGCAAAGACAATCAATGCAATTCGCCCAACATTTCAGATTACAATTACAAACAAAGGTTCAAGAAAAGCAACTAAGGACATCGCAGCATATGCGGTGTCTTTTTTTAAGCAACAAAGTTTTGAAGTATCAAATGTAATCATAACAATTTCCAAGCAAGTGCGGACAATTACTTTCCGCGCAACTCGCGTAATTGGAAACGTTGAGCATTTAGATCAGCTATAAGCAGAAAGGAAGTAGAAAATATGGCATCAACAAGCTATAGAACACGTGTCATTGTAAAAGAGCACACGGAAAAACAGGCTGACTTTGCAGGAACATACAATCTTTTGGTTGCGGCTAAGTCAGTTCCAAGTCCTGCATCACCACCAAACACTGTTGAGTCGACCACAATGGAAGATGACCAGCAGACTTTTGAAAAAGGAATTAAGACTTCTGATTCAAGAGAAATCACAGGAAACCTTGAAAAAGAATATCTTTCAAAGGTGGATGGATATGGAGATAAAAAACTTGATATTATCCATCTGTATGGAACGGACGGTATTGGCGGCGTAGCGAAGTACGCATATGTAGGAACCGCAACTGCCACACCTAACGATGTAGGTGGAAACGATGAAATCCTTGAAATGACGGTAACAGTTATTCCAAGTACAGCATCAGAGCTTGTTACAGATAAGCTGACTGTCGTTGATAATAACGATGGCACATTCACTGTAACAGTGGTGGGGTAAAAAGCCTATCGGACGAGCAATCGACCGCACCGGTAGGCGAGGATGAACGGTCGATAGCAGAACTTGAAGCAATAAGATAAGCAACAATGGGGCGGTGGCAACACTGCCCCTTGCCAATATAGGGCAGAAAGGCAAGGTAAAGCATGAAAGTTAAATTAGGTGGAAAAGAATATACAATTCAGTTTGCAACAAGACCATCGTTAAAATCACATATCTTACAGGATATTATGAAGACGCAGGACATGGAAGATATTTCTTCTATGGAAGATATTCTTCTTGAAACACTTCCTAAGACACTTCTTGTAGGATTGCAGATGCATCACAATGACGAATTTGGATATGATTACAAAACAAACGAAGGCTACGATGAGCAGCTTGAGAAGGTGTCTGACATTCTCTATGAAGCGATTGACACAAACGAGATTAACTGCATGGATTTATTCGCTGATATGCAGGAGGAAATGATGACAAACGGTTTTTTAGCACAGATGATGGAGTCGTTGGAGAGAGCACAGGCACAGGAGAAGAAAAAGACCCCATCCAAAGCGAAAGTCAAGAATTAACATGGGAATATTACGTTGCGGAAATCCGTCCGTTTTACCTTATGGTAACGAAAGGCTACGGATTTTCCGTTGATGATATAGATATGATGAATCCAGAGTTACTTAAGCCTTATGTGGATGCATATAAGACAGAATGGAAGCAACTCGATATGGAAATGTATATGTGGTTCGGCAGATATGCAACGTCAGCATTTGTGACCGCAATAGACGCGACATTCGGCAAGGGTAATAGTAAGTACGTGAAAGAAACTTGCTATGATTCTATTGAAAAGCATAATACGGACGATCCCGATGCAGAGATGCGAGAAATGCTTAAGGCAGAAGAAGCATGGGCGGCTGAATCAAGGAAATCACATTTACCAAAGCCAAAGATAGTTTAAGAAAAGAGGTATTGCTATGGCAGTAATTATCGGAAGTGCTAGGCATGATGAACATGGAAATTGCTATTCTGGTGGGAAAGCCGGAGACCAGACCGGACAGGAAGTGTCTACGCAGAAGTTTTATAACCATTCTAAAGGATGGTACGTGCTAAGGGCGAAGGACGATAGGGTTGCGGAGAAGTTAGCCGAAGCTATGCAGATTGCGTGTGATAACAAAAATATCGGCTATGACCAATCGGAACGCTACGGAGTCATTAAACATGGCATTAGCGCAAAGGTTAAGACGGAATGCGATTGTTCTTCTCTTGTACGCGCTTGTATTATCCATGCATTCGGGAAGGATGTAGGAGATTTCAATACTGCAAACGAAAGAATCATTCTTTTGAAATCCGGCTTGTTTACCGATGCTGGTTCTTACCGAATCGGAGAACTGCTTTACAACGGGGACATTCTTGTGACGCGTACAAAAGGTCACACTGCAATCGTTGTAAGTGGAGCAAAGAAAAATGCAAGCAAGTATTATTCGATGTATACCGGAAAATCTGGATCAATCGTTGAAGCATTAAAAGCGGTTGGGGAAGATGATGTGTCAAAAGAACATCGCGCGGAAATCGCAAAAAAGAACGGATTTTCCAATTTTAAGTTTACATCAGAGGAAAATTCAAAAATGATTTCTCTTCTGAAAAAGGGAAAACTGAAAAAGTAATTCAAGGGCGGTAGGGGTCAAATCCTACCGTCTTTTTAACCGGCTATCAATGTGGAAGATAGCCGCTAACCTAAAAAAGTTATAGGAAGTTGGTGGATAAATGGAATTAGAGTCTCTTGAAATAAAAATCCAAGCGCAGGCGCAACAGGCAAGCGATCAGATAGATGCGCTTGTGACAATGTTTGGGAGATTATCTTCCGCGCTTTCTGAACTTAGTACCGGAAATCTGAATAGTCTTTCCACAGGGGTAAACCGACTTGCAGTGGCAATGACGGCAATGCGTGGAATTGATACACGGACTTTTTCTGCGGCTGCAAGAAATGTAAGCAAATTAGGCTCTATCAACAGCAAGCAGATTAATGCTGCGGCTGGTTCTATGCGTCAGATTTCCAATGCATTAAAAGGGATTTCTGGAATGTCGGCATCCGTTAAGGGTCTGACCGACCTTGCATCTGCAATCAAACAGCTTGGCTACCAGAGTTCCACCAAGGCGATTGAAAATATCCCGAAACTTGCCACGGCAATGCGACAGCTTATGTCCGAATTGTCGAAAGCCCCTAGCGTAAGCCGGAATATTATTGACATGACAAATGCATTGGCAAAATTATCACGTACCGGTGGAGCGGCAGGAACAGCGGCAAAAAGCATCACAAGCTCATTTAGCGGATTTAGTTCCGGTGCTTCTGCGGTTACTAAGAAGTCTTTCTCTCTTGCGTCTGCAATCGGAAAAGTGTATGCAACGTATTGGACGCTATTCCGAGGATTTAGGCTACTTGGAGATGCTATTGATATATCATCCTCACTGACAGAGGTTGAGAACGTTGTAAGGCAGACATTCGGGCAGTATGAAAGCCTAATTAACAATTTCGCAAAAACATCAATTGAAAAATTTGGTATGTCCGAGTTATCTGTAAAACAGTTTGCAAGCAGATTTCAAGCAATGGGCGTTGCAATGGGATTCTCGCAAGGAAAAATGACGGATATGTCAATCAATCTTACGAAGCTGACCGCAGACATGGCATCGTTCTATGATGTGGCACAATCAGACGTAGCTGAGGACTTGGAATCTATCTTCACCGGACAGACTCGTCCATTGCGTACCTACGGCTTAGATTTAACCCAAGCAACACTTAAGGAATGGGCGCTTAATCAAGGAATTGAAGCTAACTTTAAAACCATGACACAAGCTGAAAAGGCTATGTTGAGGTATCAATATGTCATGGCTAATACAGCGGCGGCGCAAGGGGACTTCAAGAGGACGCAAGATAGTTGGCATAACCAGATAACCATGCTTAAAGAGAATTTCAAAGCACTTGGAGCGGTTGTTGGTGGTGGTTTAATCAATGCATTTAAGCCGTTTATCAAGGTACTCAATGCGGTTCTGCAAAAGGTGATTTCCTTTGCGGAAATGGTAACAAATGCTTTAGGTTCAATCTTCGGATGGAGATATGAAGCAAGCAAAGGAGCAGGGATCAGCGGTCTTGCTGATGATATTGGAAGCGCATCTGACGGCATGGACGATTTAAGTAATGCCGCAGGAAGCGCAGGGAAAAACACGGGTGGTATCGCAAAAAATGCCAAGAAAGCAAAAAAGGAAATCCAACAGGCAACTCGTGCATTTGATGAATTGAAGGTTATTTCAAAACAGAGTAAAGACAAGGGTTCCGGTTCTGGCAATAAAGGTTCTGGATCTGGTTCAGGTGCTGGTGGTTCTGGTGGTGGAGATATCGGAAAACTGGTTAAGACAGACACAATTTACAAGGATTTCGTAAGCAACATCAAAGACCTTGAAGGACTTGGAATTGAAATAAGAAAAGCCCTTGTAAAAGCCGTTGGTGGCATTGAATGGGATAAAATATACGCTAAAGCGTCCGGATTTGGAACAGGACTCGCAGAGTTTCTTAATGGTTTGTTTTCAGAAGATAAAAAGGGAAATAGCGTATTTACTGCAACCGCAGATGTGATTGCAGGAGCGTTGAATACTGCAATATTCGCATCAAAAGGATTTACGGATAAATTTAAGTTTGAAACATTTGGCAATAACATAGCACATGGATTTAATCGTTTTTTCAAAAAATTCAAATGGAAAAAGTGCGCAGAAGCTATCAATGGATGGGTTGATGGTTTTTGGAAGTTTGTTCACGGCTTCTTTGATGATTTGAGTTGGAAAGATATTTTTAATGGATTAAAAACATTCCTAACAAATTTAACACCAAAGAGTTTGGCTACAATTCTCATGTTTTCTGGTGGAAAACTTGCGCCTATAGTTTCATCTGCGCTTTGTTCCATACTTGGGTTTACGAGCGGAGGAAAAGGCGGAAAAGGTGGAAAGACTTTCAAACTCAATGGTCTTGGATTGGCAGCGTTTATTGCAACTATAGGTTTTCAATTGTCTGAAAAAAAGACAGATTTTACATCCTCCGTTGCAGAAGCATTGGCGGCTGGTGGAGCGGCATTTTATATGTCGGGCGGAAATCCGTATTTTGCGCTTGCCGGAGTAACGGTTTCAGTTGGAATTTCGCTTGGAAAGTTTTTTGTTGAAAAAAGCGATAAAATGAAAAAAACAATAAAGGACTTTAAGAAAAAAGTTGACTTGATGCTTGGGAAAAAGGTTACAGTAACCGGATGGGATGGAAAAAAGAAAACGCTTAAAGTTCCAAAAAGCCAAGAAAAAAATAAGGTCAAAAAAAATGCTTATCCTTCAGATGATGAGTCCAAAAAAAGATTGGCTGAGAATACGGATTGGTATAGAAAACAAAAAGAAAAAAAAGAAGCAGAAAAGAAATCAACAGCGGGGATGCCGGATGAAGCGCGCAGGTTTGCGAATACGCAAAAAAGAAATGCAAGGGTAAGAGCGGAAAATAAGAAAAAAGTTGTATCCAACCGTCCAATTTCCGGAATTTCTTCTGTGGTAAGCGAGTATGCAAAATCAAAGCCGCAGAAAATAAAGCTAAAAGCAGAAATAATATCTGCTGATGACAAAATTAAAAACAAAAAACTAAAAGGATTTACGGCAGGATTAGAAAAGGGGAAGGACGGAATAAAACTAAGCGATAAATCGTTAAAGAATTTTACAGCAAATTTATCGAAAAACAAAGATGTTATTCCAACCAAGAATAAATCTTTAAACAATTATCTTGCAAATATATCCAAAAATAAGGACAAGATAAAGTCAAGTGATAAAACACTGGCAAATTACACGGCTAGTTTAACAGGAAACAAAGATAAAATACCAGATAAATACAAAAGGATAAGCAATTACACTGCGGAACTTATTGCGAATAAGGACAAGATTAAAAGAAGTGATAAGACATTAAATCACTTTACAGGCACTCTCACGAGGGTAACTGATAATATAAAGCCTGCAAACAAAAGACTTGGTGGATTCACTGCGCTCATAACCTCTTTTGTGAATAGAATTAAAAATGCAGTGTTAGACTTTACGGCTAGACTTACAGGAAAGAGTACAAAGAAAGCTGATGGCGGTGTATTCTCCGGCGGAAGTTGGAAACCGGTTAAGAAATACGCAGTCGGTGGATTGCCAAACATGGGACAGATGTTCGTTGCGAGAGAAGCGGGCCCGGAACTTGTCGGTACGCTTGGTGGCCATACGGCAGTTATGAATAACGATCAGATTGTTTCATCTGTTTCTTACGGAGTTGCACAGGCTGTAAAGGAAGTTATTCAGCCACTTTTAAAGACAAGTGTAGGCAATAATCGACCGATTCAGATTTCACTTGACGGAAAAGTTATCTTTGATAGCACACGACAAAGCGCACAAGAGTATTTTAATCGCACCGGAATATCACCATTTCCGGTATAAACATAGACATTCTGATTCCCTTGTGGTATAGTCAATGTATCACAAGGGAAAGGGGCGTTATTATGAAGCGAACAAAAAGAATATTGGTAGCAATGGGGTTAGCGTTTGCCGTTTTGATTTCGGCTATGCCAATCCAAAATGCATATGGGAAACAGATTGTTGCGCAGGCGGCAACTATCAAATTAAACAAGAAAGCAATTTCGCTTGATGTTGGGAAAACACAGAAATTGAAAGTTGCCGGAACAAAAGCAAGAGTTAAATGGAGTTCAACCGAACCAAGCATTGCAAAGGTAGGTAAAAGCGGAATTGTTACAGCAGTATCATCCGGAACGGCAACGATCAAAGCTAAAGTCGGAAAGAAAGTGATTTCTTGCAAAGTAACCGTGAAAGAGAAAATCAACAGACTTGCATACGAAGATTCGAGCATTAGGGTTTACTTTACAGGGCTAAAGAAGGGAACATACCCGGACGAACTTATAGCTTGCTTGACAATCGAAAATATTACAGACAATAATATTACGGTTAATTCTGACACATCATCAGTAAATGATGCTATGGTAGAAGGAACGTTATATCAAGATCTATCTCCACATAAAAAAGCCTATGTAACGTGGTGGACAATGGATGATAACATTGTGAGTTTACAAATAAAGAATATTGACAACATACAACTATCCCTAGTTGTCTGGAATGAGGACTCGGAAGATTCCGACTACTACGTGACAGATTCTTTTGGGTTACTAAAATGAGTTAAAGGATTTTTGGGAGGAATTTGATTATGAAACAAAGCGGATGGGGAATTGCGTCTTTAGTGTGCGGAATAGCAGGAATTTTGTTAGCATGTGTTGCGATAGGTGTAGTCCCTGCAATAATCGGTCTCGTATGCGCAATAATTGCACTTACGCAAAAATGGAAAGGGCATGGAACTGCAATTGCGGGTCTTGCTTGTTCAATAGTTGCGATAATTATTTTTATTTTTGCGGCACTTGTATTTGACGAAAGTGATTCAGACCAACCTAAAAAAGTTGAAAACAGTCGAGATGCGGAAGTATTGGACGATGAAACGGAAGAATCGACCGATTCATACGATGACTACTTCACATTAGGCGATTCGGTTGAGACTAATGACTTGATAATAACATTTTCATCTGCAAAATTAACATTGGACGATGTTGCGTATCAAAGTCCTGATGATGGAAATGCGTTTATGAAACTAGATTTCGAGTTTGAAAATATATCAGATGAAGATCAAGACATTTCTGGATATGATTTTTTTGCATACGCAGACGATTATGCTGTTGATTACATAGACAGCACATTTGACACAACGCTTAGTCCGGGTAAAAAAACTAAAGGTTCAATATATTTTGAAGTGCCTATGGACACGAATGTTTTTGACACAGAATACAGTACAAGCTATTATGGAAATTCAAAAGTAAAATTTTCAATAGTGGCAGAAGAATAAAAGTATAAGCCGTGGAAACACGGCTTATTTTAATTTCAAAATCGGATTGACACAAAATCAAAAAATAGTCTATCCTTATTACTAAGGAAACAACCTTATCCGTGAAGATGCGGATTACTTACTCGAACGCCATACTGTACGAAAGAGGAAACCAATGTGATTTCACAACCGGTTTCCTCTTTTTTATTCAGATAAAAATGTATGGAGGTAGACACGAATGAAAAAATCACAACTTATGCTTAAGATTCAAAACGGCATTGAGGTATTTGAGAATCCAATATTCGGACAGATCAGAATGGTCATGGTCGATGATGAACCGATGTTTTGCCTTGTTGATGTTTGCAGGGCATTGGAAATGTCAAACAGCCGTATTGTTGCTGATAGACTAGACGAGGATGAACGACGTAAGTTAAACTTACCCCGTCAAGGAGAAACTTGGTTTGTTACTGAATCCGGCTTATATGCGGTTATTCTTCGGAGTGACAAACCGAACGCAAAGAAGTTTCGCAAGTGGGTAACATCCGAGGTTCTTCCTACAATCCGTAAAACAGGTGGGTATGTCAATAATGATGAATTATTTATTTCTACTTACCTACCATATGCAGATGAAAACACTAAACTGATATTTTCACAGACATTAAAAACTGTTAGAGAGCAGAACGAAACCATTAAAAGACAGCAGAAAGAAATCATCCATAAGGAAGATGTTATTATCGGACTCGTTGATGATATTGACTTGGCAACTAAGAGACAGCGGATAACGCAGATTGTCCGTTTCGGTGCCGATGGAAAGTATCAAGAACGCTATTCATTGCTTTATGGAGAATTTGAAAGGAAATATCACTGCAACCTTAAATCAAGGATGGAAGGGTGCGCACTCAAGCCCAAAGTAAGAAACAAGATGGATTATATCGACAGGGAAATGGGAATGATTCCGCAGTTGTACGAAATCGCTTGCAAACTTTTTGAAAACGATGTAGAAAAGCTGAAATCTGAATGGGAATCAGTAGTAGCTTAAAACTTAAAATTTAATCAAATGGATAGCATCTACCAAACGGTAGGTGCTATTTTTATACCCATTTTTAGGAGGTAAACGATGGGATATGGCGGATATTTAGTAAAGTTTGGTAATTATACCATACCGAACAGTTTAATAAAGCAGGACACGTTTAGTTCCTATGTGAACATGCAGGACAAAGACCCATGGACGGATGAAAACGGATATGAGCATCGTGATGCCGTGGAATTGAAAGCCTTAAAGGTTGAGTTTGAAACCAAAGCCATGCTGACCGAAAAGCAGTTTGATGATTTTTGGAAGAATATCGAAAAGAACTATACTAAGGCAAAGGAGCGCGGTGGATATATCACGGCATACGTGCCGGAGAAACGCGGATATGTGACACAGTACGGATATATCGCTGATATTCAGCCAACGTTCTATTCTGTGGCACATGGGAAGATAAAATATGACGCAATCAAATTTTCGTTTGTAGGTGGTGTATATGATAAATAGCAGTTTGAAAGAAAAGTATTGGGATTCCGCGACAGATAAGCAGATGGTCATATCTGTTGTTGGAACGAACCAGAAAATAGACAATTCGATGCTTGAAATCGGTACGTTTGCGCTTGAAGAAAGTCTTTGTTCGGAGTCTGAATTAAAGTTTGGAGCGTGCGAAGCGAATTGCGTAAAATTCACAGCACGAAACACCGCAGGAAACATTATTGGAAAGACAATCTCTATTGAAGAAATGCTTGACGGAGATGGCGAAAATCCGATGCCATACGGAGTTTTTAAGGTTGCATCCGATGTTCCTACGGCTGACCGAACAAAACGGCAGATTACGGCATATGACGCTATGTATGACATTATCAATACGGATGTAAAGTCTTGGTATGCAGGACTTAGCTTTCCAATGACACTTAAGCAGTTCCGCGATAGCTTCTTTGCACATCTTGGAATTGCGCAAGTTGAAACAAGCCTTGTCAATGATTCCATGACGGTCAATAAGACGATTGTAGCCACACAGACGGACGATTCAAGTGCAGTCACAGAAGAATCCGCTATCAGCGGAAAAACCGTTGTAACGGCAATCTGTGAGATTAACGGATGCTTTGGTAATATCAACCGAGATGGCAAGTTTGAGTATGTCTTTCTGAAAGCAATCGCAAGCGCGCTTTATCCGGCAGAAGATTTGTTCCCGGCAGACAATTTATTTCCGTCTGATGCAAACACAGAGTCCATGACCGGACACTACATCACGTTTGATTACGAGGACTTTCAAAGCAAGGCAATTACGCAGCTTGAAATCAAGACAAGCAATGATAACGCCGGTGCTATTGTTGGAACTGCCGGAAACAACTATTCGATTACAGGAAACTTTCTTGTATCAGACAAGACCGGAGCGGAGCTGGAACAGATTGCAAATAACCTATTGCCGATTATGGCACAGGCAGCATATACGCCGATTAAAAGTTGCACTTGTGTCGGCAATCCATGTCTGACACTTGGCGAACCAATCCGGTTCAATACCACAAGAGAGATTGTTGAAACGTATCTGTTGCAACGCACCTTAACCGGAGTGCAAAGTAAGAGAGATTCAATCTCGGCACAGGGCACGCAGACGCACTCTGCAAAGGTTAACTCTATTAGAGACACGATTGAAAGCGTGGAAAGACGTACCGGAAAGTTAGAGAGGAACGCCGATCATCTTCAATCCACATACGAGGATTTAGAGGAACAGACAAATACCAAGTTTGAGCAGACCACAAAAAGCATTGTCGCAGAAGTCAATCGTGCACAAAAGGCAGAAGGGCAATTAGACGCATCACTGGAATTGAAGTTAGGCAGAGACGAGAACGACCAAGTTATTTCTATGATCAATGCCAGTGCTGACCAAATTGTGCTACGAGGAAACAGATTGATTGTAGAATGTAACAACTTTGAACTGGACGGTAGCGGACGAGTACATATAATAGAATCTCTGCTTTTTGACAGTGGTGAGGTATCTGGGGTAGAGATATTAGGGCATGACGGAAGAAATAATGCGTTATTGCAGAATGTTAAGTTGGACTTATTATCTGTTACTGACGCAAACGGGGAAAACTTGGCGACAGAAAGTTATGTTGACAATTCGCTGAGCGACTACGCAACCAAAAGCGAATTGCCAAGTGGGTATTTTACAGATGTAGATTATACACTTAATGATAGCTCTACAACCAAGTATTCGCCCAGACACTTTAATAAAGTGTCTGATTTTGGTTCGAGGGAAAGTACCTTGGATATCGAGGGTCTTTTGATTTCTATTCCTAGCTCCGATAAAAGGTTGAAAAATAATATACAATCATTAAGGGATATTAAAAGTGTGTATATGGCAATGTGCCCGGTTGAGTATACATGGAAATCCGGATACATCACGCAGCACACAGGCTTACAGTTTGGTTTAATTGCGCAGGATTTAGAGAAGATTTTGCAGGATGCTGGATTGTCCGATAGCGGACTTGTACTAAAAGAAGATGCCGAAGAGGATGAAAAAGCAATTCACGGAGATTCAAAGACTTGGAAAATCGACAAGGAAAATCTCCATGCAATGCACATACAGATGATCCAGATGCAGCAGAAAGAAATCGAACTTTTGCAGCAGAAAAACGAAGATCTGGAACGCAGATTATCAGCGTTAGAAAGGAGTGTGAGCCATGCAGAAAATATATAGTCGTATCAACTGGGAGAATTTTCCAAGTGAAAAAACAGCGGTAAATGAATCCAATCTTAATAAGATGGACTTGGCGATTGACAATCTGGATGATCGTGTGGTTGCTATGGATGCGTCTAAAGTTGACTTGACCAAAGCTAACGAACTTGTAAAGGAAATCCTTTGGGATGAATCCAACGGAACGCTGACGGTGGTTAAGATGAATGGTTCCAAGGCTGTGATTGACACAAAATTGGAAAAGTTGGCGGTCAACTTTAAGTACAATCCGCAAACACAACAATTAGTAATCACGCTGGACGATGGCACAACGCAGAATGTTGATTTGTCCGCTCTGATCACGCAGTATGAATTTATAGATAGCAATACCATTGCATTTGAAATTAGCAGTGACGGTAAGGTGTCCGCAATCGTGAAAGAGGGAAGTATCCAAGAAAAGCATCTGCGCCCAGATTATCTTGCAGATATTAAAGTGGAATCTGCCAAGGCAATAGCATCTGCCAAAAGCGCAGGGGTGTCCGAAACCAACGCGGCAAAATCTGCCACAGACGCAAAGGACAGCGCAGACCGGGTACAGGGAATCGAAAACGAGATTAACAAGAAACTCACAATGACAGAATTTGATGTGAATGAGGATGGAGAGTTGATTTACACGGACAATTCCGCTTATAACTTTGTTGTTGACAATGACGGAAATTTGAATTGGGAGGTGGCGTAAATGGCTATAGCAGGAAGAGTGGCAATTGTGCCAAAGGGCGATTGGAGCGCAGAGACGGAGTATAAGAGACTTGATGAGGTAACATATAATAACACAATGTTCATAGCAAAAAAAGCTGTGCCGAAGGGGACGTTACCCACAAATGCAGAATATTGGTCGAAGTCGATTGTGGGTGGTGTCGGTGCAATCGCAACGAAAGAGGATGCCGGGATTGTGAAACCGGCAGACGGACTTTCGATTGCAGAAGATGGAACCCTTAAGGTAAGCATTGATGGCACGACTCTTACAATGGATCAGGTCAACAATGTAATCAAGTTGGCAGATACCTTAAAAGAAAAAATCGGAAGCGCACTGCAACCGGAAAGTATCGTAAACAACCAGATTACGACAGTGGAAGGGTTTGCGTTGGACGCGCGGCAGGCTAATCCGGATCTGGATGGTACGCTTGCAAAGCAGATAAGTGATTTAAACGGCAGTTTAAATAATGTTGCTACTAAAAACGATATAAGTGCATTAAATCCAGCCTCTGGAATTAAACTATACAGTAATTTTCACATAGGAAAACTAGGTGCAGGATGGTATAGAATTGCAGAAGCTGTTTTTATGACCGACACTGGGTCAAAAGGTGCGGCATCGACGTTTATAGAGATCATGCTAAGACAAACGTGGAACGTTCAAGTCGGATGCTTTCATAAAGTAAAAATAATTCTTGTGCATTCCGACAAAGCCAAAATTTCTAGTTTTGGTATAGGGACATTAAATTTAACAAAAGTTAGAGTTGTTAGAAAATCTAGCATTTTATATTTTGACGTATTCAGCCGTGGGTATGATAATGAAACACAGACGCTATTGAATATCCCATTCCCCGCATATATTACATCAGCAAAAGCTTATAGTGATGCTAAAATTGTTCCTGAAACAGCTGACGGGGAAGTAATTGGTTGCAGTATTGACCTTGGAGATAGCATTATGGGTAGTTAATTTAAACTGCCGTTTAAGAAAATATATCGAACAAACATTCGAAAGTAACTTATAAACCATTTTTTATCATAGAAAGGAATTAAAAAACATGGATAAAATTATTTTAGCCAACAAAACAGAGTTCGAAATTGCCGATGGGGCAAGCCTTGGAAACATCCAGATCAAAGCCGAGAACTTCGAAGCCGTCAAGACCATCACGGATGCATTTTCTGCGGACAACCTTGCGGAAGTGACATTTACACACAATGGCGAAACATCCGGCAAGTATACCGATCTGAAATCCGATGGGTTTACATATATGCCAAACGTGGGAGAGGACGGGAAAGAAGATGGTACATACACCGTAACGGTCAGCTTGCGGACTAAGACTGAGATGGAGAAAGCCATCGATGAGCTTAAAGCCGGACATGAAGCAAACGCAGAAGCAATCCAAGAACTGGCAAACATTGCCGCAGAAAGAGAGGTGTAGGATATGGTTAAATTCTACGTGAGACGTATTCTGGTAGACAAGAAAATGACAATTGATGAAGTGCCGATGCGTTGGCGCACAAAAGTGCAAGAAGAGATTGAGAAACAGCTTTCCGCTTCTCTGCAATGACATTTTCTGTCGAAATTTGCGACCGAAAAATGTTGAAATCATGCATATTGTAGTGATACTATGGACTTGTCCGAAAGGACACTTCAAGTTCTGGTGGGGGCAAGGCTTGGCATTGGCTTTGTCCCCAAGTTGTTATTGACTATGCCGAACATACGTTCTATAATATTTGTATCGCTACATAGGGCACATGATTGGGGGTTTTGAGGTTGGGAAAAGAATACTACAAAAATGAAATCATCAAACTTATTGAAAAATGCGACAATTTGCATTGGTTAAAAACCATATATGCATACGTAAGCAACTTATTAAAATAGGAAAAGAGCCAAGGGTCTGCGCATTGCCCTTGGCTCTTTTTTACTTTTTGTCTGAAATCGTATCTACTAAATTTTCTAAGGCTGTCCAATCGCTTTCGCTTAACTTGCACAGTGCAGAAACAAGTCGATACTTAAAGTTTTCATCACCTAATCTTTGGATTTCTCCAAGCATTGCTGAAATCTGTTCGTCTTTTGATAACTCAACAAACATTTCTCCGTTTCCGGTGCGAAGCCAATCTTGATTGACATTAAATTTTTCACATATATCAAAAATTGTTCTTTCGGACGGTTTTTTTGTTCCTGTTTCAATTTGCGCTATAAAATTTCTCGAAAGACCAATTTTTGAGGAAAATTCTTCTTGTGTTAATCCTAATCGACTTCTTAATTCTTTGATTCTTTCATTCACTATTTATCCTCCTTTCATATATACTATATAACAAAAATGTCCCCTAGTCAACAAAAAAGTATTGACAAAATGTTTCTTGGGGACTATACTTTGTTTACAAGGTCAACAAAACCTTAAAATTAAAGGAAAGAGGTGAGAACATGAAAGAGATTAAATCAGCAAATGACATAATTGTTGTTCCGGTTTCTTATTTTAATGGAATGGAAAAGGAATTGCAGAAGATTCTAAACAAAGTGGATATTCACGATATGGATGTCATGGAACAGGTTCTTCATATGCGGAAGTGGCTGAAAACCAAAACCGTATATGAAGAAACAAAGAGATTATATCCTAATCTCCGTTTGGAAAATATTCATTTGCTTTTACCACAAGAAGAAGAGAGTTCTTGTGAGTGTACTGATAAAACAAACAGTGAATAGATTCTGCTGTTGTGTCGCATAGCGGATTGCCAAACGTTTCAGGAACATTTAGTTCCCAACAGAAATTATTTATATTTGCGAATGTTATATCGTTTTCGGCTAATATCTTTGCCATCTTTTCTCGGTCGCAGGATATTGTAGAAAAATCGCAAAACAAAAAGTATTTCAAATTGTATCACCTCCCTTATTTGATGATAAGGGAATTATACCACAGAAAGGAAGTGAAAGTATGGATAATTTGGTACACATTGGAAATGCGGATATTTCCATCAAAGAGTACAAAGGCGAGCGAGTGGTCACATTTAAGGACATTGACATGGTACATGAAAGACCAGACGGAACAGCGAGAAAAATATTTAACGACAATAAGAAACACTTTATTTTAGGAGAAGATTACTTCGTCCGAAATTCGGATGAAGCCAAGGGGGAATTTGGTGTAACTTCTCCGAACGGAATGTATCTTATCACAGAACAGGGCTATCTGATGTTGGTCAAGTCATTTACGGATGATTTGGCATGGGAAGTACAAAAGAAATTAGCTTCTTCCTATTTTAATGTATATTTTCGGATGCGACTTGAACATTGTAGCAGAGTACGAAATCAGATATTGCGCATGAAAGGAAGTGATTGAATGAGCGAAAAGGAAAAGAGAGTTGTCGAAAAACTTCGTGATGCCATTCCGAATATGACAGATTTTCAGAAAGGATATGTCCTTGGAATGGTAGAGAGTTCTGCTTCGAAACATAGTGAGCAGGAAGAAGAAAATAATGAAAGGAGCAAATATGGAACACAAACCACAAAAAATTGAAATCAAGCCGAGAAGAGAGGGGGAGCCGCCGTCAAGCACTCATCTTTTTGTAGATGGACATGAAATCAAAGGAATTAGAAAACTTGATTTTTCTGTAGAACCAAACGGTCTTTCACATTTGGTGCTTGATTTACAGGCATTTAATTTGACTGTTGATGCCCTTTGCTTGATATATCAGGAAAAAAATCGGGGCAATCAATCTACAGATTGCAGACGAAGAAAACGAAAGGGGTGAGAATGGGTGGAAGTAAAAAGATACCGGCTTTTAGACGAAGAAGGAAAAGCTGTAATTGTAAAGAAAGACAAGGATAGATATATCGGTCTTGACGAATTGGCACAGCATATAGCAATGGATATTGTTGATGATTACCAAAGCATTTTGGACGGCGATAAGAAAATCGAAGATACAAACATTGAATTATCCGTCAAAGTCCTTACCGCCATTTCTCCGGTCATTAAAACATGTTAGAAATGTTTTATGTTACGGAATGGGTTTTCTGCCACCTCTACGCTGGATAATTGATTTTCTTCTTTTGGTAGAGATTCTTTGATTTCTTCACGGTATTGGTCGTACTTGGTTTTGAAATCATTGAAAGAATCGTTACATCCACAGATTTTAGCGATAGCGTAGGCAGATACATATTCATTGTTCAAAAATTCACCTCCCTTATTTGATGATAAGGGAATTATACCACAGAAAGGAGATTTATGAACGAATTACAGATTTTTAATTCGGAAGAGTTTGGAGAAGTCCGAACGGTAGTATTAAATAGCGAGCCGATGTTTTGCTTGGCTGATGTTTGCAAGGCATTGGACATTAAAAATGCAACAGATGTTGCTAAAAGGCTTGATGATGACGAACGCACTAGATTAAATCTAGGGCGTCAAGGAGAAACAAACTTCGTTACCGAGTCTGGTCTATACGCGGTTATTCTCCGCAGCGACAAGCCGAATGCCAAGAAGTTCCGTAAATGGATAACCGGAGAAGTTCTTCCATCCATCCGAAAGACCGGAAGTTACGGAAAGCCTATGACAACGGCAGAAAAGATTCAGTTACTTGCACAGGGAAACGAGGAATTGAGCGGTCGTGTTGAAAAGGTAGAAGATAAAATCGATAGCCTTGAAAACGATATGCCTTTGTATGGATGCGAGATTGACGAGATTCAGAAGCACGTTAAGCGCAGGGGCGTTGATATTCTTGGTGGAAAGCAGAGTGAATCATACAGAGATAGAAGCATCAGAAGTTCAGTGTATTCGGATATTTACAGTCAGCTTAAGCGCGAATATGGTTGTGTGGCATCATACAAAAGCATCAAGCGAAAGTATATCGCAGATGCACATGAGTTTATTGATTGCTATACAGCACCAGTGTTCTTGCAGGAACAGATTTCATGCGCGAATGCACATAATGAATGAGTTGTTTCCTTATTATATAGCACGAAAGGGGAAATCAGATGAAAAAAGTAATCCAATTCATCATAGGTGCGGTGGCAATGGAGTATTCCTTGGTTGCCGCGTGCTATATGGATAGTGATGGCGTGGTCGGGAATATGGCGGCTATTAAATTTGTAGCCGGTGCAGTAATTGCGGCAATTATGTATTACTGGTCAGAGGTAGACCGGAAGAGAGCTGAACTCGACAAGCGAATTAAGAGAAAACGCAGAATGAGAGAGGATGCATGGTAAGCGTTGTGTATATAAGTGGTACGAGATGTTCCACGGAAGAAAAGCGTATGCTTGCTGAACTTTTGGCAGGGAAACGAAAGAAACAGAATGATAAAGATAATTTTGAAAAGGTTCTTGACAGAGAAATGGAAAGGAGAAGCAATGGAGAACAAAATAACACTGATCGGTGATGTTGTATCAGCACCAAGGGAAAGCCATAAATCAAGCGGTAAGAAATTTTATAAATTTTTTATCGGAGTTGAAAGAAGAAGCGGTGTTGCAGATATACTTCCGGTACTGTTTGATGAAGAAATCAGCGATACAGGAATTAGCGGAACGGTATACGTCTGTGGAAAGATTATTACCAGACGTGTAAAAACAGGGTCTGGAAAAGCCATTCTTACATATGTTATGGCTGATACAATCACAAAACCAGAGGATGATAGCCCTTTGAATGAAGTAAGCCTTGATGGAATTATCGAGGAAAAGCAACTTAGAGAAACGCCACTTGGTCGTAAAATCTGTGATTTGAAACTCAAAAACGTAAGAGAAAACGGAAAAGAGGATTTGATCACCTGCATTGCGTGGAGTGATAATGCGGAATACACAAATACTCTTTCGATAGGAGATAGGGTTAGCGTTTACGGCAGACTACAGAGCCGGAGATACAAGAAAACGTGTAAAGATGGTCACGTTATGGAAAAAGTTATATATGAGTTGTCAATAAAAGGAATCGTGGGGGGGTGTAATAATGCGAATGATTTTAAAATCGTTACATATTGAAAATTTCAAAGGTGTAAAGGATAAGACATACGAATTCGGAAAGACAACAAGGGTTTCCGGCATGAACCGTAGAGGAAAGACCACAATCGGGGCGGCATGGTACTGGCTGATGTCTGATAAGAACTATGAACTTGTCAGCAATCCAAACATTAGACCGGACAATGTAGAAGATTGCATTCCGACCGTTACTGCAGATGTTGATGTAAGTGGAAAAGAAATCACTCTTTCCAAGATGCAGAAGCGAAAAGTCGGAAAGCCGGATAAAAATGGGGTTTCGAAAATTACAATCACAAATACATATGAGATCAATTCTGTGCCTAAGACAGAACGTGATTTTAAGGCATATCTGGAAGAATTAGGGTTTGAGTTTGATAAATTCCTCATTTGTTCGCACCCGAATGTGTTCACTAAGGATTTGTCATTGAAGAAAAAACAGGATGAAATGCGCAAATATTTATTCACTATGGCAAGCGAAAAAACAGATTTAGAGATTGCACAAATGAATAAAGAAACTGCAGATGTTGCAAAACTACTTGAATCTTATAAATTCGAGGAAATTGAAGCCATGAACAATGCTTCCAAGAAGAAAGCAGTTGAACAGTTAGATGCGATTCCAAATCAGATTATCGGTCTGGAGAAAGCAAAGGTTGATGTAGATGTGGCAGAACAGGAGTTATTGAAAGCCGATTTGGAGAGAAAGATTGAAGCACTTGAAGATTTAATGGAGAAATCTGATGTGCGGATTGATGAAATGCGCAGCGAAGAAATGCATTGTCAGTTTGAAATGTCAGCTATCGCGCAGACCATGAATAACGAGCTTTCAAGCCAAAAATGTGAGATTGAAAATCAAAAATACGACCACGAACGGAAGTTAGAGGATGTTCGTTCATCTATCAGAAAAGAGCAGGATTCTATTGAGAGAAATAGAAAAACTATTTCCGAACAGAGCATTAAGAGAGCCGATCTTGCAAAAAAATACAACGATGAAATCGCAAAGAAGTTTGATGATTCCAAGTGGGTATTTGACGAATCCACAACGGTTTGTTCGTTATGCGGACAAAGATTGCCGGAAGATAAAATAGAGTCTTTAAGAGCCGATTTTTCGCAGAGAAAGGCAGATGCAATCGAAATATTTAATGAAGAACACGCGAAAACACTTGCCATGATTGTTGATGATGGAAATGCGTGTGCTGAAATGATTAAGAATCTGACCGAGAATAACAAGGAATTAGAAAACACAATTAACACCTTGAAACTGCATGAAGCGGAAGAAATTGATATTATCAAGGGATTTGACGAACAGATTTCTAAGATTCCATCTTGCGCTGATTGTACGCAGAATGCGGAATATGCCAAGTTAAAGGCTAAACAGGATAAATTGCTTGCTGATATTGCAGAGTTAGAATCCAAGGGCACAGATAAGGCGGCTGATTACGCAAAAGCTGATATTACAAAATTAAAGAGCCAGCTTGATGAAGTAAATAAGATTATTGCACAGGCTGAAAACAATGTTCGCATTGATGAACAGATTGCAGATATGCAACATAAACAGAGCGAGTATGGGCAAGCAAAGGCAGATGCCGAGAAGATTCTTTATCAGCTCAAAGAAGTTTCAAAGCGAAAGAATAAGTTACTTGTTGAGGAAATCAATCAGCATTTCGGTATTGTACGTTGGAAGTTGTTCGATTTCCAGAAAAACGGAGAATATAAGGAAGTTTGTATTCCTACAGTGATTGATGAAGAAACCGGCATTTATAAGGTATTCGGGGATACAACAAACACTGGCAGGGAAATTGAAGCGAAGATTGATATTTGCAACAGTTTTCAGAAGTTCTTTAATATGTATGTTCCGATTTTCCTTGATGGTGCAGAAAGTATCAATGACGAATATGTACCGGCTGTTGATACGCAGTTAATTCTTCTTACAGTATCAGAGGACAAACAATTGAAAGTGGAGGGTGTGTAGAATGTCAAGAGTAGGGACAAGCAACAACATCACGCAGCCAGATGCACGGTGTATGTCGTGCAAGCGTTGGAGGAACGCAAATAAAGGGTTTTGGGTAGGGGACGGACATTGTTCTCTTTCGTATTGCGAGAAAGATATGAGAAATAAAGGAAAGAGAGGTTACAGATAAATGCAGTATATCAAAGCGAAATTTCCAAACATCACAAGAAGCTACGTGTATCGCACCGAGGATTCCGTGAAAGCTGGTGATACGGTTGTAAATGCCAAGGGTGCAAAGCTGACGGTCACGGATGAAACCGTGGATATGAAGTGGGTGGATACCTACGGTGCTGATAAGATGGCGGTTGTGAAGAAATATGAAGAAAGTGAGGGATGTGCATGAAGCTGATTAGTAATGCAAAGTTTGGGGAACCGGTGGAAAGTGGAACGGTTTTCAGAACTCAAAGCCACGGAATTGACATTTGCATACATAAAATTTGCGGTTGCGGTGACGCGTGGTATCTTAATTGCAACGAATTGGGAATTGATAATCTACAGCTCAAGAGCGAAAATCTTTTCCGGTGTGTGGATGAAGCAAAGGAAATTCTCAAGAAACAATTAGAACTTTTAAATGAGCGGTTCAATAATTTTTACGAAGATAACGATGTTAAGATTTTAAGATATTAAGAAAGTGAGGAATAGATATGATTAAATCAGATTTTGGAACAATAGAAGTAGACGGAAGAGAGCCGGTTATCATGGCTGAATTTGAAACTCTTTTGGTAGCATTAAGGAGAGTTCTCGGAGAGGAGAAATACAACCGTGCTTTGCAGAGAGCAAATGAAAATGAGCTGTCCAAGAAGGATACAGAAACATTGAGAAGCGAAGAAAAAGAACGCATGGCAGAAGTTATCAAAGCTATTTTAAGTGGAATGGAGGATAAGTAATTATGGCAGAAAACACAGAATTAACAAAGGCAGAGGAAAAGACAGAGGTTGCAACACACAATAACAAGGTTACCGATTACAGCCTTGGAATTTTCGGAACATCCGACAATTTCATTATGGCTATGCAGATGGCAAAGGCGTTAGCCGAGTCAACAATAGTTCCGCAGACGTATCAGAAAAATCCATCTAACTGTTTGATCGCCATTGAGCAGGCGCAGAGAATGCGCATAAGCCCACTTATGGTTATGCAGAACCTTTTTCTGATACAGGGCAAGCCAAGCTGGAGCAGTAAGTTTTTGATCGCGTCTATCAATGCCAGCAACAAATTCGACACGGAGTTGCAGTACGACGAAACCAAGGACAAGAACGGAAAACCTTATTCTTGCACTGTGTGGACTATGAAAAATGGTCGAAGAATTGAGGGCATGGAAGTTAATATGCAGATGGCAGATGATGAAGGTTGGACGAAGAAGAACGGCAGCAAGTGGAAAACAATGCCGCAGTTAATGCTTCGTTATAGAGCAGCATCATTTTTCTCTAGCCTTAATTGCCCGGAGCTGACAATGGGACTTTATACCAAGGAAGAAATCGAGGATGGCGATTTCAAGGAATATCCGATGGAAGATTTGCAAGAGCAAGTCAAGCGTGATATTACGGAGAACGCCAACAGTGAGCCATTTGTTACGGCGGAACCTTGTTCAACCGAAAGTGCAGCAGTCAAGCCAGAGAAGGTAGCCGGAGAAGTTGCTGAGAATGACGAGAACGTACCGGACTTTATGAAAGATTAGGGAGGTTGCTATGAGAGTTATATCGCAGGACGGAACAATGGATGTACCATATGAAGTCAGTTCTTTAAATATGGTAGTCGGGAAATATGAAGATGTTGTAAATGCGGCTATTTATTGCTGCAACTCTTTTTTCGACAATAAGAATGGCTGAATATGGTTCCGAAGAAAAGGCAAAGAAAGCTATGGAAAGGCTTAGAAAAATATATGAAAATAATGTGTTTTATCATTGTACAGCCGGTTCAAAGAGTTTTGAAGAAGCACAGAGCATTTTGAGCGTGGAACAATTTCAGAAAGCTACAACAGAATATTTTCAGTTTCCGGCAGAGGAAGAATTGGAGTAGCCTATGAAATACTATTGGGTTCGCATCTATGATTACAAGGTAGACGATGAACTGAAAGAGTTTACAGATGATAACGTGTGGGATTCTCAAAAAGGCACTCTTCTTGATGAATATTATCTTTGCGGAGAAGATATGTCTCGTAGTGAAGCAAAGGACGAAGTAAAGAAGAAAAGCAGTATTTCAAGGTTTGCAAAGCCAAGAAAAGGTAGCGGAATATATGCTCTGGTTATGGAAAGCAACCAATTCTTCTATGAGCGATTCAATATTGAAGTTGATACAATCTGTTTTAACTGCCATAAGTCGATCAAAGGCAAACAAAAGGACTTTCCATACATTACGACAGATGGTGGAGAAAAATATTACTTTTGTTCTTATGATTGCCGAGCAAAAACCAGTAGCAAAATCAATCCCTACTACGAAGGAGAATTTCAAACCAGAGAGGGATATGAGAGTAACGGTGGCGTATATGGATATATCTATCATATTTACAACAGAAAGACTAATATGCACTACATAGGACAAACGGTATATATGCCATTCTTCCGGTGGCAGGAACACGTTAAGAGCGGTTTGAAAGGTAATATTACAGACCTTGTATTTGAGACCATTACAGAGGTTCGTGTTAAGTCACAGGAGTATCTGAACAACATTGAAGCATGGTGGATTAGGAAATACATTGATGAATATGGGCGAGACCGTGTTATGAATATTACAGTTCCAAAGATAACACTTGAGGACTTGGCAAAGGAATATTCAAAGATAGTTTCGGGACAGTTAAGTATTGAAACGGATGAAAGTGAGGTGGTTTAAATGCTTATGCGATGTTGCGGTTCATCATCAGCAGGCAACAGTTACGCTTTAATCAGCAGCAGTGGTGAGATTCTTGCCATTGAAGCAGGTGTGAAATTTATGGACTTTAAGAAAATGATTGATTGGAAAATAGCAAATGTTTCCGGATGCATTGTGAGCCACGAACACGGAGACCATGCACGATACATAAAAGATTTCATGCAGTCCGGTATTCCGGTTTACACGGCTTTTGAAACGCAGACCGCACTTGAAACCATAACCGGAGAACGTACAGCACCTATTCCACCGCGCAGAACACGGCAAATCGGCGGTTTTACAGTAACACCATTCAATGTACCGCATGACACAGAAATCGAGTGCTACGGCTATTTAATCGAGCATGAGGAAATGGGCAAACTGTTATTCTTGACCGACTTGGAATATTGCAGATATGACTTTTCTGGTATGAACGTTGAGCATATCATGGTCGAAGCCAATTACAGCATGGACTTGGTAGACCGGAATGAGCCAAATTATGAACACCGCCTACGAGGTCATATGAGCCTTGATACGGCACTTAAATTTATTCAGACGAACGACAACCCAGCTTTACGAAATGTCGTTTTAATACACTTATCGGACACAAGCGGAGATCCCGCGTTATTCCTAAAACGAACGAAAGAAACAATTAAATATGGAGCGAATGTTTATATTGCAGAAAAAGGACTAGAGGTTGATATGAACCTTTGTCCGTTCTGATTGGTTGAAACACCTTGGCGAAAGCCTAAAAGAAACTATCTCGTTTGGCGAATAATAGTTATCACAAACCTTATTGAAAGCCATGTCTTGGCGGTGCGTTTGCCGTACCGCCCTTACAAAAGATTGGAGGTAAAAATTGAAATTATGTGAATACTGTATGGCTGAATTTGAGCCGAAGCGACCAGATCAAAAATACTGTAGACCAAAATGTGCCAAAAGATACGCACAGTTTAAGAATTTTAAAAAGGCTGGAAGAATTGTGTATACAAGAATATGCCCGAAATGTGGCAGGCTGTTTATGACGATAGATGAACGCAAAGTTGATTGCCAAGACTGCATCGGCAATGAAGTTAAAGAACGCTTGAAAAAACCAAAGAAAAAGGACGATATAATCAAGGCTGTGAATCATATGGCACGCGCATCTGGAATGAGTTACGGAAAGTTTGTGGCTCAAATGAGCATTAAACCATTGGAGAGGAAGTGATTGGATGGGATATAAACACGGATTATCAAATAAATGCGGTAGATTATATCCTCTGTGGAAAAGTATTAAATATCGTTGCTATTGCAAAACTTCTCGTGACTATAAAAATTACGGTGAAAGAGGGATTGCAATGTGTGATGAATGGAAGAATGATTTTCTAAGTTTCCGTGATTGGGCAATCGCAAACGGGTATAAAGAGGAAAAGACGGATAAGGGATTGAACATTTTAACCATTGACAGAATTGATGTTAATGGGAATTACGAGCCTAGCAATTGCAGGTTTGTAACAAATGCAGAACAAGCTAAAAACAAAAGAAATAGCATTCCTTTAGAGGAAAAATTTTTAAAATGTCCTGTTTGCGGAAAGCAATTTGTGAAAAAGCAGAGAAATGGGCAAAAAACATGTAGCAATCACTGCGGAAGGATTCTTTATTACAGAGAGCATCCAAACACAAAAGACTATATGAAAATATGTCCTATTTGCAATAAATCATTTAACGCCAAAAGAGGAGGTCATTACAATGACGCAGTTTATTGCAGTAAAAAATGTAAAGATTTATCAGGTTCGCCTGTTTGGGAGCACAATGGACAAACCCATAGGGTTGTTGAGTGGGCTGAAATAGTAGGTATAAATGCACATTGCTTATTACATAGAAAGGATATGGGTTGGACTATTGAAGAGATATTAACAACGCCATTCAGAGGTAGAAGAAAATGCCAAATGTAAATTATAAGAAGCTATATGCAATAAAAAAGAACAACGAGAAACGGATATTAAGCGTTTGTCCGAGAATGAAAAACCAGAGCGGAATTTATTTTTACACAAGGACTGATGAAAACGGTATATCTTACTTTTATATCGGGCAGAGCGTTGACTGCCTAGAGAGAAATATTTCACATTTATCCGGTTATCAGCACATAGATCTTTCGATTAAAAAAAGAGGATTTTATAGTGAAGAAAATCCGTATGGATGGAAATTGGATTTTATTCATTATCCGACAGAAAAGCTTGATGAAATGGAACAATATTGGATTTTGGAATATACAAAGAAAGGTTATCAATGCCGTTACAACAAAACGGCTGGCGGTCAAGGTACAGGAAAAGAAAAGATAAACGAATTTAAACCGGCAAAAGGCTATTATGACGGCATTAAGCAAGGCAAAAAGAGTCTTGCCAAGGAATTATCGCATATCGCTGAAAAGCACCTTGAAATCCGCTTGAAGCCGGAGAAACAGGGCAACAAAGTTTCTGAAAAGCAGTATGAGAAGTTTATGGCTTTGATTTCTGAAAACACATATGAGGAGAGTGATTAAATGGCAGAAGTCAAGTGGATTAAAATCACAACAGATGTTTTTGATGATGAAAAGATTCTGCTGATTGAGAGTATACCGAGTGCGGATAGCATCATTACGATTTGGTTCAAACTTCTTATTCTTGCCGGAAAACAGAATAACAACGGTGTGTTTATAATGAGCAACAAGTTACCGTTCACGGATGAAATGCTTGCCACCATTTTCCGCAGAGATTTGAACACGGTAAGGCTTGCACTTAAGACCTTTGAAGAATTTGGGATGATTGAGGTCGTTGACAATGTGATAACGATTCCGAATTGGAATAAGCATCAAACGCTTGACGCTTATGAGAAGAAAAAGGAACGTGACAGGCTTTATCAGCAGAACCGGAGAAAGAAGCAGAAGAACCTAATTGAGCAAAAATCGCCCGATAAATCGTCTGACGTCGCTGTTTCAGATAAAGAAGAAGAAAAAGAAGAAGATAAAGAGAAAGAAAATATAAAAGAAAATTCGCTGTCGACCGATTCCGGAGATTTGTTTGATTTTGACGATGCATGGAAAAAGACTTTTAGTATATACCCCAAGAAAACAGCGTACAGTACCTCTAAAACGGCTTGGATGGATAAAGTGCTAGAAGTTATCGAAGAGAACCAACCAGACATTGCACGGCTGTTATACAAAGCCACAGAAGCATATTTGAGTGACTATCAAGAAAAGAATCCAGACGATAAGGATTTTCGGTACATTCCAAAATACGTTGATTGGATAAAAAACGATTGCGATTATTGGTTGCAGATTGCGGAGAAACGAGGTGATTGTAGTTGACAGAAGCAGAATTCGGAGTGATCGGGTGCGTACTGATTGACAATGATGTGCTAAATAACATCTGGAGAACGCTGAAACCGGAAATGTTTAGTTCTGATTTCGCGCAGGACGCATACAAGGAAATGCTTGCCATGTATGACCGGAATGAAAGCATTGACCCAATGTCTTTATCAATGGCACTTGAGAACCACAAATACACCCAGGAGCAGATTAGCGAATTGATGAAATCCTGTATTACCGGAACAATCACTTCAACCATGGTTAAAAGTTATGCCGATGCGGTTGTGAAAGAATACAAAGTAAGAACGGTTCGTGACATGTATCAGAAATCCAGCTTAAAGCCGTGCGACATTGATGATACAATCAGCGATCTTCTTACAAGACTTGAACATTTGCAAGAGGGCAAGGAAGTAAAGTTAAAACCAATTAAGCAGATTTCGGTTGAGAATAAGGACAAATATTTCAACGAAAGTGTTGGAGAGGGCGGTATAAAAATCGGGTTATCGCAACTTGATGATGCACTTGGAGATCTTGAACGCGGTGACGTAACAGTAATTGCCGCAAGACCGGCAGTTGGAAAATCAGCACTCACAACGCAGATTATTGGGAATATGGCAAAAAAAGGACTTAAAGTCGCATATTTTAACTTGGAGATGATCGATAAACAGGTGTATGAGCGATTTATTTCAAGACTTGCGGAAATCAGCTTAACGAGAATCAGAAGGGCAAAAGCGTTTCTTGGTGATGAACAGGAAAAATTTAACCAAGCAAACGAAGAAATGAGTAATTATCAATTATGGGTTGCGTCCGGCACTGTATCTCCGAGAGAAATAAAGTCAGAATGCAGACACCAAAGCTTTGATGTTATCGTTGTCGACTATCTGCAATTGCTTATGCCGGATAACAGATATTCCGGAAGAAATGAAGAAGTAGCATCAATTTCAAGAGGTTTAAAATCTGTTGCAAGAGACTTGAATACACATGTAATAGCGCTTTCACAGATAACAAGAGCTTCCGAAAGCAGAGACACAAAAGAGCCTACCATGGCAGAGTTGAGGGAATCCGGAGCAATCGAACAGGATGCATCAAACATAATTATGCTGTGGAATCTGTCAGACAATGACAAGGGAGCCAAGGGCGCAAAAATCGAAAAGAACAGACAGGGAATGACAATGCGTGAAGCAATGGGGTTTGATGGAGATCACATGAAGTTTGTTGAAATCGAAAAACCGTTTGATGATGTTGTTGCGGAAATCAAAAAGAAAGAACGTGGGGACGGATTCAAGCCATACAATGGCGATTGTCCATTTTAGAGGTAGCGGATATGGCAAGTGTAAAGATTGAAAAGGGTTCGGAAGAATGGCAAGTATTTATGGATTATTGGCAATTCATTCAGAAATACTATGCGCCAGACAACAACGATTCCTGGTGGGACGAAGTTGTAAATGCCGGAGAATCATTGATAAACAAATACAAAGGCATGGAGATTGAAGAGCGTGCAAGACAGCTTGTATTGAGTCATTTTGCATGGTTGGAAATCACATACAGAAAGGAGAAATCAAAGAAATGAGCAATGCTTTGAGACGGAATAAAAAGCCGACATTTTACACAAAACAGGAAATGCGGATTATCGGGCGAAATGATTTTGAAAAGCGAAACGCCGATAAGGTTATATCAAAATCTTACAAAGATTTTGTCGTGATTGGGTACATAATTCTGCATGACAAATTCGGTTTCGGACAGGCAAGAATCATCCGGTTGCAGGATTTTTTGAAATCCTACCTAGATGAAGCAGCATCCGGTGGAAATACCGGAAAGGATTTGGCTGTTTATCTTAAAAGCAAATACGAAATCGACATCAAAGAGGAAGTCGGAAAAATTCCACAGAGACAGTTAATGAACATGTATGCAAAGAAAGGGTTCTGCATCGAGCGTGAAGCATACAGGCTTTCCAGCGCATCTTTGTTTAACTATTTCGCACTCACGCTTACGATTCTGAAAAAGGAGTTTAAGATAACAGCGAAACAGTTGCAGTATTTCTCGGACAAATTTATTGACTACATTGATACACTGGCTAATTACAAGCAGTTTCAGTTGACGGTGCCGATGATAGCGCAGAGTTTGGCGGATGAGATTAAGTTTGTATGTGATTTGGAGGTGTAAACATGCTGAACAGAGAGAAATACGCAAAAGAAATTTTAGATATTGCGTGTAAGGGAGATAAAATTGCAGTTCGCAACGGGAAAATGACTTCTTGTGACAATCTTCTTTGCAAAGATTGTGATTTCGGTTATTCAGATTGTAATGAAAAAATACTGAAATGGGCGAATAGTGAGTATGTTGAGCCATCTGTTGATTGGAGTAAGGTTGCGGTCGATACGCCGATTCTTGTGAAAGACGTAAAAAGCGGCGAGTGGAATCGGGGATATTTTGCAATGTATGAAAACGGCACGGTGTTCACTTGGTATCATGGAGCAACATCATGGAGCGCAGAAGGTGAATCAGATATTGCAAGTTGGAAATTCGCGAAGCTGGCAGAAAGTGAGGAATAAACATGGAGAGATTAACAGAAAGCAATCCATCGTGGATAGATGATGAATTATGGGAAAGGGCATGTGAACCAGATTGTGAAGAAATAGATGCCGTATATCGGAAACTCAAAGTCTATGAGGATGCCGAGGAACAGGGCAGAATGATTATTTTCCCATGTAACAAAGGAGATAAAATCTATGAATTTTATCGCGAATGCGTAGAATGCAGATTAGAAGCCGGAGAGACACCGGAAGATATTATCAGCATGAGGAGAGTTCGTTATTTTGGGTATGATGGAGATGAAGCATACATTTACGCGTCACAAGCATTACCGGTTCGACTTTTTAATAACGATGAGCCATTTTGTATTCCGGTAAGCGAGATAGGTAAAACAGTATTCCTCACAAAATCCGAAGCCGAAGCAAAACTGAAAGAATTGAGAGGTGGAGAAAATGGATAAATTTCTTAAAAGCGTAAGCGAGCGTGACTTTGATAGAAGAATATCGGAAGTCGTTGAAATGCTTGAGGAAAAACAACTCTACGGAACTATCAGTTTGATAAAAGATTTGAAATATTACCTTGACTTAGCCACAAAAGAAAAAGCACACACTTGTAACTGTCAGCACAAGGGCAATTCAAGAGATAACGAGCCTTGTTGCAGATGTGATGGTAACCACACCAATGCCGACAGGATAAGGAATATGTCGGATGAAGAGTTAGCAGATTATCTATCAACCGTAACAAGTGACACTATATGTGGAAGTTCATGGGATTATGATGGGTGGATTAAAGAGCTTCAATCAGAAGCGGAATAGGAGAGAGTATGGAAGATAGATATTTATTCCGCGCAAAGCGGATTGATAATGGCGAATGGGTGGAAGGATATCTGTCATACCCATTTTGCACGAAAAAGGGCAACGAAAGTTATTATTTCTACACAAAGGATAGTTTGGGTTTCTTCTGTCGTTGTGTTGTAGATGCATCAACTATCTGCCGGTGCACTGGACGGACAGATCGAGATGAGAAATTGATATTTGAACACGATGTAATTGTTTATCTTGACACATATAGCACAGAAAGCGGATATGCAGAAGCAGATTGTGCCGGTGAAGTTTTGTGGGATGAAGAAACATTGTCTTTCCAAGTTACAAACAGATTATCTGCTGAAAGCTATGAGGTTTTGGATGAATGTAGTGTTATCGGCAACATTTTTGACAACCCGGAATTGTTAGAAAGCGAGGAATAATATGACAGCGAGTGAAGCAATTAAGATATTGAAGAAAGACAGTTGTTATGAATGCGCACAAGGCACAGACAGCCCGTTTAATTGTGAATATGGGGGATGCAGAGTTGCGAAAGCTACTAGAGTAGCAATACAGGCAATTGAAGAAGTGCAACAGTACCGTGCAATCGGCACACTGGAGGAATGCAGGGCGGCGGCGGTTAAGCAGACGGCGAAGAAACCTATATTTAACCATAACCTTAGTGATACTCTTTCTGTATTCCATTGTGAGTGCGGAAATGCAATTAAAGTTAGTCATGATACAGGAATAATGGATAACAACAATGCGCCAAATTACTGTAGTAATTGCGGTTGCAGGTTAGATTGGAGTGATGAAGAATGATGTTTCAATCTTACATAAATTTCTTTCTGCTAATACTTATAGCCGTTAGGTTAGATATTCTAACAAAATTTGGAGTTAATCTTTTTTGCGTTCTGTCAGTTGTAGGGATGATTGGACATGAGGTTTTTGATTATTTGAAGAAAGGAGATAAAAAACGATGAGACTGATTGATGCAAATGCACTAAAAGAATATTGCATGCGTGCGAGTAAATCTGATGATGATTTTAGGAGAGTAAGTTTGGCAACATTGGCAAGCGTGATAGATGCACAGCCGACTGCCTACGATCCGGACAAGGTTGTGGAGCAGTTGGAAGACTATGGAAATGAAGAAACACACTATTATAAAAACACTCCATATGAAAAGTACATAGAAGAATGCGTACATAAAGCAATCGAGATTGTGAAAGGCGGTGGAGTAGAGTGACAAGCAAAAAATTATGTGAAATGTGCACGGAGTATTCTGCTGACGAAAAATGTGAGTACAAAAATACTTGCGAATTGCAAAAGATTTTGACGGAAAACAAAGACCTGAAAGCGGAAAATAAACAACTTAAAGCGAAAGTTGAAAAGTTAGAAGTTGAAAAATCATGGCGTGATTCTCCGGACATGATGGGAAAGTGAGGTGGAGTGAATGAAATGGAAGAATAAAGCAGTAACAAAAATAACAGGTATTTCGTTAAGCTCAAGCGTCAGAGAACTTGCAATGGCGATAAATCATAATGCAGAAGTCTTAAGAGAAGCAGTGCAGAAGATAGAAGAATTGAGCGATAAAGTTGATCGACTAAAGGCAGGTGGAGTAGATGGTTAGTTTTGACAAATTTGACTTTCTGGTTGATATGCAAGATGTATATATTCTTCCTACAATTAGGATAAGCACACAGCATGAAATGATTGATAAAAATTTCAACATTCAGATTCATTTTGCAGTATTTCATTTTAGATGGAGGTGGGTAGATGGCAATTAAACCGATTTTATTTAACACCGAGATGGTTCGGGCAATTCTGGACGGACGGAAGAGTTGCACTCGGCGGCTGGTTAAACATGATGTTGAATCCGTTCTCAACAGCCCATATCATAAGGCACATCCAGAGGTAGAAGATAAACAGATTATAAGCAAACTATGTAATCCACCGTATCAGCTTGGGGATATCATCATGCCAAAAGAAGCGGCACGTATCTGGCTTAAGGTAACAGATGTGAGAGTAGAGCGGCTGCAGGAGATGAAGCCGGTTGATGTGATAAAAGAGGGAGCTTATCCTGATTGTTGGGATTGTCTTAATACATACGGAGAAAGCGGTTCGCAGTGCTGTTATGGGACAGAAGAACAGTGCAGTCAATGTGATGAAGTGATGATGGAATGGGAAAAACTTTGGAACTCCACCATCAAGAAATCCGACCTCGACCGCTACGGTTGGGATGCAAATCCGTGGGTTTGGGTTATCGAATTTGAGCGGCGTGAAAAACCGGAAGGAGTGTGAGAAATGTCTAAAGCAGTATTGGTTATGGATATGCCAGAACAGGTGTGCCAGAAATGTACATTGTGCTATGAGGCAGAGAATGATGACGAATATCTGTGCTGTGCGACAGGAAAACTTTTGCCAGACGGAGAGAAGCCAGATTGGTGTCCGCTCAGGGAACTGCCGGAGAAGAAAGAACGCAGAGTTGGAGAACACGGAGAAAGAATGTTCAGAGCAGGATTCAATGCCTGCTTGGATGAAATTTTAAGAGAAAGAAAGGAATAACGAATCCTCGGTAAACCGAGGTTGCAACTTAAAGGTTTATGGATTTATTGAAAGTGGGTGAGAGCGAATGAGTGGTGGAAGTTGGAATTATTTGTATTGTAAAGATGTTGACGAGCTTATGAATGGTTCGTCAATAGAATTACTGCAAGATATGGCTGACAGATTGAATAGTGCAGGTTTTGAAGATGTGGCTAAAGATACACAAAGATTAGTTGAGTATATCAAGTCGGCAAGTATACGAATAGAAACACTTTTTGAAGCACTTAGTCCTGTATTTAAGGCTGTTGAATGGTTTGATAGCGGAGATTGGGGCAAAGAAGTTCTGAATAATGAGGTGCTTAAATATCGAAAGTCTAATATCGATAGTTATGACAAAGCTATTGCTGATTTGACTGCTAACATCACTGAGCGTTTTTCTGGAATGGCTATGTCAAGCGGATTACCAACCGAGGGCGCAACTTGGGAAAATGCCATAAGACAAGTAAAACAGATAGCACAACAGTTGAAAGGAGCAAAACAGAATGAAGATTTTAAGCAAGAAGAAATACAATAAACTCATTGAAGATTTTGAGGAATTGCAGAAAAAGGTCGAAGAACTCAAAAGAATAAACGAGAGTATCGGGAAAAAGCTGGAAGATAAAAAGACGAGTTGCAAGATGAATAGTGGTAAGGATTTCTGCTTTAAATGTGAAAACTCTTACAGATACAAGACATATTGGGGAGGAATGAAAACCGAAAAATGCGGTTGCTTGCTTGATGTACCTTGTGAGGATTTTAAGAAAAAAGAAGATAACTAACTAAAAATCAAAGAAAGGAATAGGTTGTGCGCACATAAAACCGAGGTTTCCTTTTGGTAAGAGAAAATGTTAGATTTTGGATATTACAACATGGATTGTATGCAAGGAATGAAAGAATTTCCTGACAAGTATTTTGACCTTGCGATTGTAGACCCACCTTATGGAATTGGAGAAAATGGGGATAAAAACCATACAAGAGGTAAACTAGCGAGAGCAAAGAATTATAAGGCTTTTAGTGGAATGGATTTAAAGCCACCAAGCGAAAAATACTTTGATGAACTTTTTAGAGTTTCAAAAAATCAAATTATATGGGGTGCAAATCATTTTATCAGCAAAATGCCGTTTGATAGTAGTTGTTGGATTGTTTGGGATAAAGATAATGGAGATAACGATTTTGCTGATTGTGAGCTTGCATGGACTTCGTTCAGTACTGCAGTAAGGCAAATTAAATATAGGTGGGCTGGAATGCTTCAGCAAAACATGAAGCGTAAAGAAAATCGCATACACCCAACGCAGAAGCCCATTGCACTATATGAATGGTTATTAAACAGATACGCAAAACCTAATGACATTATACTTGATACTCATGTAGGTAGCGCAAGTAGCTTAATAGCTTGCTATAACACAAATCATAAATTCGTTGGATTTGAGCTTGACGAATACTATTACAAAGTATCAAAGCAGAGGTTAGATACCGAAATGGCACAAATGAGATTAAGTGATTATATTTAACAGGAGAAATGGCTTATGAAATTTACAAAATTCATTAAGCCAGAACTTGAACAAATCAAAGAAAATGCCAATTTCACGGAAGAAGAGGAGAGGATTTTCTCTCTTCTCTGCCGTGGTTTTTCACAAAAGCAAATATCCACAAAAGAAAATCTATCACTAAGAACGATAGAGTACAGAGTGAGAGATATAAAAGATAAAATAGAAAGAACGGGGGTATTTGATTGGATGAAAAAGAACTGTTGAAATATGCCGTTGATAGTGGTATTCTCGATATAGCACTTGTGCAGAAACAAGTCACTATGCAAAAGAGAGAAAAATTACTCAACAAAAATCCCTATAAAATCTATCAAGGAAAGGATGAGAACTGGTACTCATATCTGCCGGATGAAGTAAAAGGCAGACGTAAAATCAAGGCAAAGCGCAGAGAAGCGGTCGAGCAGAAAATCATTGATTATTGGAAAGAGAGAGAAGATGACCCTACAGTAGAGGAAATCTTCAACCGTTGGATTTCGCAAAAGCTGGAACTTGAAGAAATCAGCAGGGCAACCTATGACAGATACTTAATGGACTTTCAGAGATACTTTGACGGTATCAAGGATAAGAGAATCAAAAGTGTAGACGAATGCGACCTTGAAACGTTTATACGAAATAGCATCCATGATTTTAACATGACTTCCAAAGCATTCTCAAACTTCCGGACACTTATCTATGGAATCTTTAAGTATGCCAAGCGGAAGAAGTATGTCAAGTTTTCCATTACATACACGCTGAAAGACATGGACATATCGCCAAAAGCGTTTAAGCACGTAGTCCGACAGGCAAAAGACCAAGTATATATGCCGGATGAAAAGGAACGCATGGAGATGTACCTTAGAAATCACTTGGATATTGTGAACCTTGGATTGCTATTCATGTTTAAGACAGGAGTCCGTGTCGGGGAATTGTCGGCATTAAAGCGGAAAGATGTTGAAAATTACACGGTTGCGATAAATTCTACAGAGACACGTTACCGGGATGATGATGGTTTTCACTATGATGTCAAAGATTTTCCGAAATCAGAAGCCGGATTGAGATTTGCCATATTGCCGGATAAGTACAAATGGATTCTTGATGAAGTACGAAAGAGAAATCCCTTCGGGGAATATCTATTCGAGAGAGACGGAGAAAGGCTGAAATCCTACAACTTTCGTGAGCGTTTGCGGTATATCTGTGAACATGAACTGCGAATGAAAGTGAAATCTCCGCACAAAATCCGTAAGACGTATGGAAGTATCTTGCTTGACGGAAAAGTGAAAGAGTCCACAATCCTTGATACTATGGGACATACAGACATTAGTTGCACAAAAGATCATTATTATTTTGATCGTACAGGAATTGAGGAAAAGAGACAGGAACTTGACTTAATCGAAGCATTATGAGTCCCTCGTACTCAAAGGTACTCAAAGAAAAATTGAAAGAATGGCTATTTTAAGCCATTTCAAGGCAATTACTCTAGGGTTCGATTCCCGTACGGACTG
>OOCN01000230.1_pt1 | contig 57653 bp, 57 predicted proteins | sample 1671361 | NCBI WGS metagenome assembly OOCN01 (sample SAMN06348149, study PRJEB24527) | human gut metagenome | biome: human gut; feature: ankylosing spondylitis patient; material: feces | host: Homo sapiens | place: China | collected 2015-10
GTGACGTTCAGGCGGCTTTGCCCCCTGAAAGAGCTGTCTGACGGTCAAAGTGAATCCTCTGTCTTCAGACAGGGGAGCTTCAATATCTCTGGCCGGTACCCGCTTGCTGGGGGTGCCACCACCAAAGAAGAGACTGAGCGTTGAAGGCGTGCGTCATGATGACTTCCGTTTCCAAATCCGATTGATCTTTTGATTGATCTTGAACTGCAGGTGCCGTTCGAGGCACCGCTTCCGCATACTCTACGCCCCCATACCGCATTCGCGCAATAGGTCAAACACCCTGGTTCCTCTGAAAAGCGTGCAAAGTCCCGTCGCACAAGCCTCGTAAATAATCCTTATTGTCCGGTTAGGCCTCCCTTATTGGCGCGCGGGCGGGTTTCTTTGTACTATGAGACTCACTTCACGGACGCAAGTTCTTGTGTCCGTTCACGCTTCAAACCACAAGATGTTGTGGGTGTGCCTTCAGGCGCCTCTGCCGCAGACATCTGCCAGGATTCCACGAAATTCCGAAATCCCTTTTGAAAGGAACCCCATCGATGGCCGTTCAGATCGATCAGAGCCGCGACGCGCTCTTTGATGAGCTCGGGCTCATGCGCCTTCGCGAAAGCTACATGCGCGCGGACGAGAAGAGTCCGCAGGAGCGCTTCAAGTTCGTAGCCGAGACCTTCGGCTCGAACCCGGAGCACGCCGCCCGCATCTACGAATACGCAAGCCGCCACTGGCTTTCCTTTGCGACGCCCATTCTCGCCTTCGGCCGCACGGGCCGCGGGCTTCCCGTCTCGTGCTATCTCTCCTACATGGACGACAGCGCCGAAGGCCTCATCGAGACGCTCTCCGAGGTTAACCGCCTCTCCATGCTCGGCGGCGGCGTGGGCATCCACGTCGGCATCCGCTCGGCCGACGAGAAGTCCGTGGGCGTGATGCCGCACCTCAAGGTCTACGACGCCTCCTGCCTCGCCTACCGTCAGGGCTCTACCCGCCGCGGCTCCTACGCCGCCTTCCTCTCGATCGACCATCCGGACATCATTCCGTTCATCGAAATGCGCAAGCCCACGGGCGACCAGAACCTCAAGGCCCTCAATCTGCACCACGGCGTCAACATCACCGACGCCTTCATGGAGAAGATCGAGGCCTCGATGCGCGACGCCGATGCGGACGACTCCTGGGATCTTCGTCACCCGACCACGGGCGAGGTCGTCGCGACCGTCTCCGCCCGCGACCTCTGGCAGCGCCTTCTCGAGATGCGCATGCACACGGGCGAGCCCTATCTCATCTTCACCGACACGGCCAACCGCGCGTTGCCCTCCTGGCTCAAGGACAAGGGGCTCTCCATTCACGGCTCCAACCTCTGCACCGAGATCTTCCTGCCGACCTCGAAGGACCGCACGGCCGTCTGCTGCCTCTCCTCCGTCAACCTCGAGTACTACGACGAGTGGCGCGGCAACGAGCAGTTCATCGACGACGCGATGGAGTTCCTCGACAACGTGCTCCAGTACTTCATCGAGCACGCGCCCGACGGCATCCGCCGCGCGCGCTACTCCGCCATGCGCGAGCGCAGCGTGGGCCTCGGCGCCATGGGCTTTCACGCCTATCTGCAGAAGCGCGGCATCGCCTTCGAGTCCGCCGCCGCCAAGTTCACGAACCGCGACATGTTCAGGCACATCGCCGCAGCGGTCGAAAAGGCTGACGCGCGCCTGTGCGCCGAGCGCGGCCCCTGTCCCGACGCGGCCGACTCCGGCGTCATGCGCCGCTTCTCGCACCGCATGGCCGTCGCGCCCAATGCCTCCTCGTCCCTCATCATGGGCGGCACGAGTCCCTCGATCGAGCCCTATCGTGCCAACATCTACCGTCAGGATACGATCTCCGGCGCCTACATCGTGAAGAACCGCTTTCTCAAGGCCGAGCTCGCAAAGCGCGGCCTCGACACGGATGACGTCTGGGCCGACATCATCGCCCATGACGGCTCCGTGCAGCACCGAGAGGACCTTCCGAAGGAAGTGCGCGACGTCTTCAAGACCGCCATCGAACTCGACCAGCGCTGGATCATTGAACTTGCCGCCGACAGGCAGGCATTCATCGACCAGGGCCAGAGCGTGAACCTCTTCTTTCCGCCCGACGTCTCGATCGCCTATCTGCACGCCTGCCACTTCTCCGCCTGGAAGAAGGGCCTCAAGAGCCTCTACTACAACCGCTCCGACAAGCTCCGCAAGGCGGACCGAGTCGGCGTCCAGGTCGAGCGCCGCCGCATCGAGGATCAGATCAGCATGCAGGCCGTCGCCGACAACACCACCTGCCTCGCCTGCGAAGGCTGACCGGAGGGAACCACATCATGACCGACAAGAACACCGCCGGCGGGCTCCTTTCGACCCGCACCTGCTTCAAGCCCTTCAAGTACCCCTGGGCCTACGAGGCCTTCATGCAGTCCGAGCAGATGCACTGGCTCTGGACCGAAGTGCCCATGCTCGAGGACGTCAAGGACTACGGCCAGAAGCTCACCGACAGCGAGCGCGACTTCCTCACGAAGATCCTGCGCTTCTTCACCCAGGGCGACATCGACGTCTCGGGCGCCTACGTCAACCACTACCTCCCGCGCTTCGGTCAGCCCGAGGTCCGAATGATGCTCTCGTCGTTCGCCGCGCGCGAGGCCGTGCACATCGCCGCCTATTCGCACCTCATCGAGACGATCGGGCTCCCTGAGTCCATCTACAACGAGTTCCTGCAGTACGAGGCCATGGCCGCCAAGCACGACTTCTTCAACGAAGTCGCCGAGGACAGCCGCGACCTCGCCGCGCAGATCGCCGCCTTCTCGGCCTTCACCGAGGGCATGCAGCTCTTTTCGTCCTTCGTCATGCTGCTCAACTTCACGCGAAACGGCACGATGAAGGGCATGGGCCAGATCATCGCCTGGTCCATCGCCGACGAGACGCTCCACACCGAGTCCATGACGAAGCTCTTCCGCGAGTACATCGTCGAGAACCCCGAACTCTGGAACGATGCCCTCAAGGCCAAGATCTACGGCATCGCCGAAACCATGGTCGAACTCGAGGACCGCTTCATTGACCTCGCCTTCGGCGTCTCTGAAATGCGCCGCCTCACCCGCGAGGAGGTTCGCAGCTACATCCGCTACATCGCCGACCGCCGCCTCATCGGCCTTGGCATGAAGGGTATCTTCGGTATCAAAAAGAATCCGCTCCCGTGGGTGGATGCTATGCTGGGTGTATCGCACACAAACTTTTTCGAAAACCGGGTTGTCGATTACGCCAAAGGTTCTCTTACGGGAAGCTGGGGTGATGTCTGGGGTAAGGCGCTAGAGGCACAAGGGAAATGAGGGTGCTCTGAATTGCGCATGTCGAATATCGATTCTGGAAATAGGGTGAAACGGGAGGTTTTTCATGGTTGCCCCACAAATTGCCCCACAGGAAATCGCCTTCGAATCTGTTTCGTTGTAGTTCCCTTCGACTCCTTGTGAGGGAGCACTTTGTGGAAAAAAAACAACAGCCTGCCATCTGGCAGGCTGTTGTTTGTGCAGATCTTGGTTAAATGAAGTCGAACTCGTTGACCTCACGACGGCGGGCTAAGGTCTGCGCTTGGCATTCTCTGATCATCTCGTCTTGGAGTTTTTGCGTTAAAGCCTTGGCTCTAGCAGTTTTCCAGTCACGAATTTGCCCAATGGTCCAATGCGCTGCTTGGCTTCTGTATTCATAGGGCGGAGGCAAAATCTTCTGTTTGACCCAACGCCACAATGCTGTCTTACCGATGTTGAAGGTTGCCATCATATCCTCAGCTTTGAGGTCGATGTGCTCCGGAGCAGTGTTGATGTCGTAGGCTATCCCTTCTTTGATTGTCATTTAGCCCTCTTGTAGGTTCGTTGAAGTTCTGATAAACACAGCTTAAGGCGAACGCAATATGGAATTGGCACACTAGAAAGCAACTTTTCCTACCTGACGCGCATTTTTGTCTTTTCAGGCTTCCTAGAATGAGGACATTTGACCTCTTCACGTCTTCAAAAATGCAGCTTCGATATGTTTTATGTGCGGCGACTCTGGCGACCTGTGTCAGTACGGCCATCCATGCCGAAATCATCCACGGTCGAGTTGACCGTGTGATTGATGGCGACACCTTGCAGGTGATTACCGCCGACGATGAAATTCGCGTTCGGATTCGTGGGATTGATGCACCTGAAGCAGATCAGGAGTTTGGAGGCGAGGCACGCATCGCGCTCGACAAGTTGGTCAATGGCAGGGCTGTCATTCTTAATGCGGAGCAGAAGGACCGTTACGGGCGCGTCTTGGCTTCTGTAGCAGTAAATGGCAACGATGTAGGCTTGTTCATGTTAGAGCGCGGCTATGCCTGGTTCTATGCTACTTACGGGCTCCAGATCCCTGCTGAGTGGCGTTATGCGTACAAGACCGCTGAGGCGGATGCTCGTGCCAATCAGATCGGGCTTTGGCAGTCGCCCGGATCTGTCCCGCCATGGGCTTGGCGCAAAAGCAAACGTGAGGCTGATAAAGCTTTGCAGCAAGAACATCGGGAAAGTTTGGAAGGAATTACTGAAGAGCTTCAAAGTAACCTGCAAACTTTGGAATCAAATCTCTCCGATTTACGCGATCAATTTTTTTCCGACAATGTTGAGGTTAGCGAAAAGGATAAAGCTCTCGAAAAGGAGCCCGACGAGCCTCTGCAATGGTGGGAACTATTTGCTAAATTGGGCGAAGGGATGAGCCGTTGGCTCAAAGCCTTTATCACGGCACAGTTTTAATCAAAAGGTAGAATTATGAATAAAGGTGGTATTGCAATAGGAATTGCAAAAAAAAAGAAATTGGCATTTCCTTTTCCGATCCTCGAAAGTATATGGATGCTTTTTTGAAAGCGGTTGTCCAGGCCTGTGCGGATAATGAATCTGTTCGTCTTGCTGATTTTAGAATATTTACCGTTCGTGTAATGGCTGAGCGAAAAGGGCGTAATCCGCAGACTGGTGAAGTGATGAATCTTCCGTCTCGTCGAGCCGTAAGGTTTATCCCCGCAACCGATTTTCGACACAAAATTGAAGGGTAAATAATGGTGGCTCGATTTTACGAGAATTTGGAATATACAATAAGAATTTGTTCGTGGTGGTCGATGCGCTGACGCTCCGCGCTTTGCGAGACGGTCGGATGCTTCTGGTCACGTATTCCACCGGTGATATTCGAGCTAGGAAATTACTTCAAAACGAGTCTGTTTGCTCATAGGAAGAACATCTGGCAAAATGATCGATAGCAGGATTTGAGGTTCTGCATTTGAAGATCCGCCTCACCAATTCTCGATCTGGCTCACGAGCTTTTTCGATGTTCGAGCTTTCGGCATCGGGAATGAGGTCCCAGCAATGGGTTCAAAAACGACAAAGCCCGGACGCTACCAACGCCGGGCTATGTCACTTGAAAGGAAATTCGGATGTTGGACGCATTCATTTCCTTGCTAGAGAGTTTAGCACAGTCCGCTTTCATCTGGAACGGCGATATCGTTATCAATGTTTCAGGCGGAGCGGTTGATTGGATCGGTCTTTTGTCCGTTCTGGCGCTACTGTTGCTGGCTTTCCGCAAGCGTTAATCGACTCTGGTCGAACGGAAAACGGGGTTGTCTTCGGATAGCCCCGCTTGTGTTTCTGGCATGTCGAATCACAGGTCGATAACCTTGGCTGCACGCTTCATCGCATCATCACCACGACGGTCGTAAAGAGTCGTCGTTGAAATACTGCTGTGCCCCATAAGGTTTTTGACAGTAGTAATGTCAACATCCTTTTCCAGAAGACGGGTGGCGAACGTTCGTCGCAGGTCATGGGTTGTCACTGTTTTGAGGCCAGCGGCCATTTCCTCCGCCTCGCTCTTGTATTTCTTCACGATGTCCCCAACTGTCCATGGGTTTAGCGGGCGGTCCACGATTAGATATGAATAGTGGCGCGTCCATTTTCCGAAGAGGAAGCCGATCGTACCGTCGCCGGCATTGCCGGTCTTGTACGGGTATTTGGCATTCCAGTCCGTAATGACCTGCTTGCGAACAGCGAGCCACCGGGCGACAGCATCGAGCACTACATCGTTCATGAAAACGTCACGCTCCTTATTCCCTTTGCCTACCAGACGAATTCGAGCTTCGTCTAGGAAGACGTTCTTGAGTTCGATGCGCGTGATTTCGGCTCGTCGCAGGCCACATCCGAGAAGGAGAAGCAAGATGGCTCGATCTCGAATGAACTGAGGTGTGGTGCCTTCGCACTTAGAGAGCATGGCCTTCGATTCTTGTCGGGTAAGCGCCTTGCCCGCCATTTTCCGGGAGCCGCGCACCTGCTTAATGGCCTTGATACGCATGAGATCATGGTCGGACACCTGTCCGAGGTTCCATGCCGTCTGTGCCACCCCCTTCATGGCGCAGAGGTAGGCGTTGATCGTAACGGTCTGGAGGCCGGATTCCTTCAGGTGCGCAATGAATTTCACCACATTGTCATAGCGCATGAGGTGCCAGTCACAATGCTGGTAGTCGGGGTACTTGAACCACTTGGCCACTTGATTGAGCTTGGAGCGAACGGTGCAGATGGAGGCTTGAGAGCCGAGCGTGGCGAGATACTGATCGGCTGCGTTTTCTGGACTGACGTAATCTGATGGTGCACGCATGCGACCGACGGCAAAATGCCCTCGCTGCGTGTCTGCCGACTCGACATCAAGCACTTCAACGGTGTCATTGACAGCAACAATCGAAAATGGGGAATTGTTAGTCATTTGCTCGCCTCGCACTCCATCACCTAAAAAAACCAGCATTTTGTTGGGTGGTGGAGTTCTGATTCCTAGTTGTCGTAAAACTATTGAACGGGTAATGCCAATAGTCAGTACGCATGTCCATGAGAAGTCGCAATTTTCACCCTAAGGTCTAGATGCAAATGCCTTGAGACTTATGTGTGGATGGTAGCTTTTCGACCAAAAGAGTGGATTAAAACGCGCCGTCAAAGAGGTGAAAACATTCGCTAACCCTGTGTGACAGGGGTTTGCGAGACTTTTTGAACTGACGAAATGTCGCCATTATGCCCCCCTAGCGTAATATTCCATGAACACAGCTTTGTTTAGGATGCCCCAGTCCTCAAGTTCATAACCATTTGCTGGGGAAGATTTGATCGTTACCTTGAACACGTCCCGTAGGAGCTTGATCTGACGACCGATGACTTGCGGCCCGACGCCCAATCCTTCGCTCAACTCACGGCGGCTTTTTTTCCCGCCGTCGAGTTGCACTAGAATTTCAAACATCAGGCCAAACATCTCTGCATTCTTTCCGCCGAGCATGTCTCACCTCGCCGTCACGCCGAGGACTTCAACATCGGTAGCTTCGACAAGGATCGTTTCTTCGGAAGTGGCCAGCGTAATGCAGAGCTTCCCTTCTGGCGGCACGACGCCACGCGTCAGCCATCCCGCATTGCCGTTCCATTGGACCTCGACTTTGAGTTTGGCCGGAGATACGGTTCGACAACCCTCCGGAAGAGTGCCATCCAGAGGCTCCTTCTGCTTAAGAGCCACCGTTTCTGAATCAGAATCTTCGCTACGCTCAGATGCATCATCGTCATTCTGCGGCTGAGATTCTCCCTCGGAATTTCCAAGACTCTGTATAAAATCCGCCACCTGAGCCCGGCTGATCGTAAAGTCATCGTTCTTAGACCATTCTTCGATTTGGTCTGAGACAACCCGTGGATCTTCTTGATAGAGCTTTTGGAGTTTTCTAACGGATTGAGCATCTTGAAGATGCCGTTCCTTAACGAGCACTTCCAGTTCCTTCGGCAACTCCGCAATCGCATTTAGGGTACTGATGTAGGACTCGGCCTTTCCCAACTTCTTTGCAATCTGCCGAACCGTCATGTCCTGACAAACAAGGGCGGCGATTGCGTGAGACAAGTCCCACAGTGTCATCTCATCTCTCTGGATGTTTTCCGTTAGCTGGCGCAACATACGGTCGGTTTCGCCATCCTTTTCGCGATTCATCACCATGCAGTCAAGCGTGATGAGGCCGGCAAGTTTGGCAGCTCTCCAACGACGTTCACCCTGTTCGATGACGTAGTATCCCTTGTTGTCGGGACTGACGACGATGGGTTGTTGCTGTCCGAGTTCTTTCAGGCTTTCGGCAAGTTCTTCGAGGTTTTCGAACACTGTACGAGGTTGGGCCTTGCTGTAAATGCGATCCACGGCCAGCGTTTGGAAGGCTTTCCCTTTTTCGGATTTGTCGTGAATGACCTGACCAAGTTGTGAAAGGGAGGTGAGACTGTTGAGAAGAGGGCTCGGCATAGTCAATATCCAAGTTGTACCAAAGCCATCTCGTCAAAACGAGATGGCCTTAGTTTGAGAAATTTGGGCGTTACTGTTTTTCTGCGATGCGCTTGAGCATTTCTTCGAAGAGGTCGTGCAACTCTTCTGCTGCGCGTTGCCCGTTTCGTACTTCTGCGATGGGCTTCCCACGCGATGCAATGTCAATCGGAGAGCGCGACCGGATCTTGCTTTCAAAGAGATAGCCAGGAAGAGCTTCGTTGACGGCGTTTAGCGCATCGCGTTGAACAGCGGTCCCCTGATATTCATTGACGGCAATGCCGAGAATTTTCAGATTCGGATTAACACTGTTTTGAACCTGAATCAGTGTCGAGAACAAGCTCTTCAAGCCGGAAACAGCGTAGCCGGAGAGCTTGATGGGGCAGATCACGAAGTCCGTCAAAATCAACGATCCGATAAGGCGACGGCCCAAAGAAGGCGGACAGTCAATGATTACATAGTCGTAGTTTTTGAGAATGGAAGAGACCCATTTGTGCGGGTTCATCACCTGTTCGATAGGCAGGGCTTCAACATCATATGCTTCTGCCGACTGATTCGAGCCAATCAGATCAATACCCTGCTCGGTCGTTTGCACCGTCAGAGAATCGAGGTCATTGTTGAAGAGATGTTCTGATGGCGTTCCCGTCAGAGCAGTACCCGCCAAGAGCGTTTCAGAGGCACTGCCCTGTGCATCCATATCAATGAACAGCACTTTCTTTTTCTTGGTGGTAGCCAAATAGTAGGCGAGCTGAGTAGAGAAGGTGGTCTTGCCGACGCCGCCTTTTTGGTTTGTAAAGGAGATGACTGTGGACATTGAATAATCCTGAAAGGAATGATGACTGATTGGGTTGAACGTATGTTATCACAGGCGTGATAATGCTTTCAAATGGTTTGCTTTGTCTTGAAAGATTGGCCGCCTAGATTCCGCAACCGAAATTGCGACTCAAACATTTCGAAGTCGGAATTTGTACCGCGAATTGATGATCCTTCTTTGAAGGATAGCGCGACTTCGGTCAGGAAGTATGTGGTCGATGAAGCCAGAACCGCTTTCAAGGTTCGCATGGTATGGCGTTGGCTGAAAGTTTCAACCGGATGAAACTCTGGCTGGAGGTGCGGCGTCGGATGAAGTTTCAACCGGATGAAACTTTGGGCTGAAGGCGTGGTGTTGGATGAAACTCCGGGTGAGGTCGTGTGTAGAATATTGAGACGCGTTTCAGGTTTCGCTATTGCGGATTCGTTTGCTTGCCGCAGTCGTGGGAACATCCCTCGTTAACCTGAAAAAGCAAAACGGCCCCGCAACACATCTCACCTTGTTGCATAAGGGCCGTCTTTAAGGAGCTGAGATCTATGCTTCAACTCGATCTCAACGCTATCATTGTCCGAGTTTTGAGCAAGGTTGTCAAGTTCGTCTTGACGCTTTCGCTCTTGCTCGCCTCAATGAGCGCGTTCTAACCTTCCTAAAAATCTAATGGGGGCCTCTGGTCGCAAGACCAGAGGTGAACGTGCCTCTCCTCAGCTCGTTTCTCGCTATTGATTTGCGCCTTCGCAAACGCTCTTAAAAGCCATTTTTGCTTACAAGCCTGCCAAGCCAGCTTGTAAGTGTCGGTAACCTCAAACTCGAATCTTTGTCGAGGACGAGCGTCATGCTCAGAGCGTTTCAAAAAACACTTCTAACTTCTTGTTTGTTGATGAGTTTCGGGTCTGCCTATGCCGTGACGGCGACTGAATCCGTTATCAATCATCCGTCAAACATCTTCTACAACAGCGGAGCTGAAGGCTGGTACTGGTATCAGGATCCAGTGCCTGAAGAAGAACTATTGGAGGAATTGCCGCCTCCACCGCCCGAAGTGGCCAAGGAAGAAACTAAGCCAGAACCATTGAAGGAGGCGAAGGCCGAACCGCCTGCACCTTTCTCTTTGAAGTGGGTGCAGGAGATGCTTCCCAAGTACAAGGAGCGTGCTTGGGACAATCCTACGCATGAAAACGTCCAAGCGTATTTTCTTGTGCAGCGATTTGCGATGGACCGGGCTAACAAGTTCGCAGATGTTGCGCAGCAGGTGGTGGTCGGTAACGCTCTGCTCGACGAAAGCATGCGCCGTCCGTTGGCTACTTTTATGAATCCGAGCATTGATCGTGCGGCTAATCAGAACACGGACGCTTTGCTTCGCAAGGTTTCTGAGAAGGCCGGGATCTTTTTCTTCTTCAAATCTGATTGTGTGTATTGCGAGCGGCAAGCCCCACTATTGGCGTATCTGGAAGAACTTGGGTTCGATATTTTGGCCATTAGCATCGACGGTGGTCAGCTTCAAAGCCATCAATTCAAGAACACCAAAGTGGATGCTGGTCAGGCTCAAGTCTTGGGGGTGCGAGCTACGCCAGCCATGTTCTTGATGAATGAGGATGGGCAATTCTCCGCTTTAGGGCAAACCGTGCTGTCTTACGCCGATCTGCGTAAGCGCATTTTGTTGGTTGCCGCTCGCGAAGGATGGGTGACGGAAGAAGAACTCAAGGAAACGCAACCGTTCATCAATCCCAATACTCAACCGGATTTGAGTCAGGAGCTTCCGAAACTTCTCAAAGCCGCTTCCGATCCCTCGTCTTTGTTCGGCTCAAAAGAACAATCGGAAGCAGTCATGGCGTTGTCGGATGAGGATAAGGAAAAGTTCACCGACGAGCAGAACTTCATTGAACCAACCAAACTGATTGCTCTATTTGGCAAGGCGGCTCAGACGCACGGCCAGTTGGAGGACGGAGATCAAATTGAATTCACGCAATAAACTCAGACTACTTTCCGTCGCAGTGGCGATGACGATGGCCAGTATGTCGGTTCCTATGGCAAGTGCCGGCGGCCTACAGAATAAAATGGACGCGGTATTCAACGACATGTCAAATGTTTCCCGACCCGGCGTCTTCGAAACGCAGCGTCGCGGCGTTTTGTCGGGGGGCTCTGCATATGTTAGAAGCCCGATCATGAATACTGAATTGGTCAACCTGCAAGCGCCGTCATTCAAGGCTGGTTGTGGTGGTATTGACTTTTTCGGCGGTTCCTTCTCCTTTATCAACGCCGACCAATTCGTTCAGTTGCTCCGTTCAGTTGCGTCGAATGCCAAGGGGTACGCTTTCCAGATTGCGTTGGACATTGCTTGTCCTGACTGTATGGCCTGGATCAATAACCTTCAGTCGAAGATCCAAAAACTCAATGAACAGCTCGGCAATTCTTGTCAGTTGGCACAGGGGTTGGTGACGGACGTAGCCAATGCTTTTGGTGCGAACCGAGACAATCAGTACAGCTTGGTTGGTGTAGTTTCTGGTCTTAAGGATGACTTTTTCGGATCGAAGGATAACCCAGACAAGGGTAAGGAAGTTGACGAAAAAAATCCGGAGAAGGCAAAGGATGTTGTGGGCAACATCGTTTGGGATGCTCTTAAGAAGAGCAAGGCTAATAAGTGGGTCACGCCTGGCGCGGAATCGACGGACGAAAAAGAAGAGTACGAGATTCTGATGTCCGTAACTGGGAGCATTGTCATCCCAAAGGCTGAAGATGATGCACATAATCCGGATACCGGGTCAACCAACAATCCAGAGTATCTGACTCCGAAGATTGGGTTTAAGGAGTTGTTGGAGGGTGGAAATGTGACGGTCTATTCGTGCAATGACGATGACTGTTTGAAGCCGACGGAAAAGACTGTCAAAACGGTAGGGATGGTAACTCGTATCTACGACCTGCTCATTGGAGATGGCGTGAGTGCTGGGATCATTGCGAAGTTTGGTCAGACCGCCGACAACTCCTTTACAGCTAAGGAAGACAATCTTATGTCTAACATGCCGGCGGACATTGGCGTCATCGTTCGTAATCTGAGCACCGCCTCACCAGTCTCCGCCATCGCACAGGCTCATGACATCTCTTATGCAGTTGCAATGACCTGGGCTAACGATATGTTAATTGATCAAATAAAGGCCGTTCGTCAAGCTCTTCGCACAAGCAACAAAGCAGAGGTGAAGGAACTTCTGCAGCAACTTGCTGATCGCGAAAAGTCGATTGCCTTGGAGTATGAAAGCTACCGTGCCGAGCATCCAGTCGTCGCAGATCTGGTCAAGCAGTACAACGAGGTGCAGAAAAACATTCTCAAGGTGGCTGTTGTTGCAACGAATGGCGTGGACAAGGCCACGCTGGGTGATCATTAACACTAAACGCGCCACTGAGAGAGTGGCGCTTTGATTCTCATGGACTTCACAATCATCTCGCTCGGCAATGTCGAGTTCTTAACGATGGTGTTGAACGGTGTCGCCATGATTTGCGGCACGGGCGATTTTGCACGTCTGGTAGCAGTAGGCTTCGTGATTGGCCTCTTGTTTATCGGCTTTCAGTGCATTTTCGAAGGCGGTCAACGCATCAATCTGCACCATTCTTTGCTTTGTTTCCTTTGCTACCTTTGTATGTTCGGACCGTCTTGTACGGTTGTCGTTGAGGATGCGTACACCGGCCACGTTCGAACGGTTGACAATCTTCCATTAGGTGTTGGGGTAGCTGGTGCGGCCATCTCTGGGATTGGCTATGGTGTGACCCAAATGCTGGAGCAGGGCTACAGCACGTTCGACCGCACGACAGAACATCAATTTGCAGAGCCGCTTCGTATTCTCAACAAGGTTCGCGACATCGGACAGTCTGAACTGGTTTTCTCAGCGATCAATCGTGAGCTGGGGCCGCGTGCCAATGGCGCACCGAGCGATTCGAAGCAGGCTCTGATCAATTACCTCTCCGAATGCACGATGGCGAAGATTCAGCTCAATGCCACTACACCGACTGCGCTTTATCATGCGCCCTGGGGGGATGAATTTAAGTTCACTAGCGAGGCGCATACTGTCATGCTTCCCATCGGCGGCATGGATGGTAAGGAGACGGTTAGTTGCAATAAGGGCTATGAAAAGCTCAACTCGATCTTTCAGAAGATTTCGTCGACTGCCGTGAAGACGGCAATCAATCAACATCTGCATCTGAAGGATGAAAACGGTCAAGCGATTTCGGGTAATTTTGATAAGCTCGATAGCGCTATGCAGGGCTTAAATGCAACCATGAATGGCTCGCAGGATTATATCCAGATGGTTCTGATCGAGGGGGTCTACGGTCAAGCTGCGCTTAAGTTCCACGGTAGCCAACAGGACATGGCCTCTGCAATCGCTGTCAATCAGGCAATGGTGCAGCGAAATACGCAGTGGGCTAGTGAAGGAACGATGTTCCTGAGTGCTTCTCGTGCGTTAATGGCGTTCTTTGAAGGCTTTGTCTATGCCATTACGCCGATCATGGGCTTCTTGATTGCCATCGGTTCTTTTGGCGTGAGACTTGTCGGGAAGTATTTCCTGACGATTGCGTGGATTCAGCTGTGGCTTCCGATTCTCTCGATTCTGAATCTTTACGTGATGACCGGCGCTCGCTCGGCCATTACGGATGCGAATCTTGGGGCCGGAGCGTCGTTCTATGCGCTCGATACGCTATGGAGTGAGACGGCCACTTGGGTGTCGACCGGCGGCATGTTAACGGCGGCTACGCCGATGCTTGCGCTCTTCCTCGTCAGTGGTTCGACGTTCGCGTTTACGGCTTTGACTGGTCGTCTTGGTGGTCAAGACCATTTCAATGAAAAGATTCAGAGTCCCGATGCCGTCCAGCCTTCGGCTGTGATGAGTCATGCATCACATTGGAGTTCTGATCACATGCATGGCTTGCGAGCCACTGGTAGTGATCCTTCGATGGCAAAGGTCAACGTCGGAACTGCTATGGCAGCTAATGTGTCTAGCAAGCAAGGCTTAGTGAATTCTAGTTTGGATAATTTGACAGCGCAGATCAATGAAGCGACCACGAGCGGTCTGTCCACTACTGGCGCAGAACAATTGCAGCAGACTGTGGGCCGTAATCTCGCCTCGATGCGAGTGGATGGTAATCAGACTGCTATGCAAGCCATGAACAATTCCGGCTATTTTGCTGGGAAAACTGCTACTGAAAAACAAGAAGCTTTGGGAGCATTGTCTGCGGCCTTAACGAGTGGTGTTGGACTTGAAACTGGTGCTGAGTATGGTAAGTTCACAGAAAATGGCAAAGAAGTCATTAAGGGAGGGGTGATTGGACATGCGGCGGCAGCTTTGGGGATCCATTTCAAGGTTGGTGCCGATGGTGGTGTAAAGATCACTGGAACGGCGACTAGTACCGACTCGCATAGCGATGCCAATACACAGACAGCTCAATTTGGTAATCAGGACTCGACGGTTCGTGCACAACAGTTGGCGGCCAATCTGTCTAAGGGCTATCAGGCAACGTTGAACAACATGACGACAGAGCAGTGGGCGGAGATGGCTTCTCAGAATAAGAGTACAGCTGTGGGGATGGCGTTTGGCAAGGTCGCTACAGCTACTAAGGAGCTACAACAGGCGATTAGCGCGTCCAAGACGTTCGGTGGTCAACAGAGCGTTGATGTTGGAACCCTTTCTGAGCAGCTTAGAGGTACAGAAGCAGGTAAATATCTGGCTAACTTCGAACGAACTGCTGAAGGGCGTAATGCGAATCTGGCTGCCACTACGAAAAAATATTCCGATTTGTTTGGTGGAGATCTGGAAAAAGGCAAGATTGCGGCGGCGCTCGATTACATTACAAACAATGTGTCGGATACGGCTATGCAAGCCAAGCTGGGGGATGCTCTTGCAGATTCCAAGTTGCCGATGATGGGGATTTCGCCCGTTGATGCCCAGGCTTACGGTAACGATCTGCGTAAGCCTGGTGACGCTGAAATGTTTGTGAAGCATGGTCAGAGTTACATTAACGATCAGAAGCAAACACTTAGGGGCGCTAAACCTTCGTCGGTGAGTTTCGAGGGAGAGCGCAGTAAGATCGAGGCCGATTACAAGGAAAATTCGGGTAAGGATCTACAAAAGGGAACGGTGGCCGAACAAGGGGCGATAAACAAACAGGCCGTCATGAGTGAGCCGCAGAAGGAGGCATTGCATGACCTTGATAGAACGTCTCACACTAGTGCCATGGCTCAGTTTGCCAATGATTGGTTGCGGGATGGTGCGGTCGATTCGCTTGCGAAATATATACGAGACCATACTCCAGCCCCAACTGAAGGCGATGCAAAGCAGACTGGAACGCAATGGATGCAGGCGCATCAACAAACAATTCGTGATTTGACGAGCGCTCAAAAGAACTATGTGGAGGCTTATCACGACGTTCGAGGGGCAACGGATGAGCAACTGGCTCAGACTGGCGCAAGACTGGATCAGGCTTTTGCAGGAGTTCGTGACGAAATCAGGCAAACTCTCTATGGAAATACCAAGGATGAGGACCTGACGAAGGAACAGCACCAGGCGATTGCTCATTACACGATGTCGATGGTCCAGCGATTGAATGATGTGCACGATTTCGACAATCAGGCAGAGGCTAATACCGTGACCAGATTCAATACAGCGTTCGATTTGAAGCGTAACCCGTAAGGATCGAACTTAGTAGGAAAGCAAAAAGCCCCCTTTTAGAGGGGGCTTTTTATCAAGGATCTTCGTTCTGAATGGCTTGACCATAAATTAGGTTGTCGAAGTCATCGTTGCAGTGTTTTTCAAGCAGATCAATGTCACCCGTATAGGCTTTGCTAACGATGAGCGCAGGGCGACCGCGCACGCCATAGCGGTTGATGTGATTGATGCGCTCCGTACTTTGGAGAACGTCAATGATGGCGTTGTAACCATGGTTCATAAGGTCGATGCGAGCTTTTGCTCGGAGTTCGCAGACGCGGGTGTCATAAAAGCTGACAATGGTGTTGTCTGGAACGCGGATCAACAGCAGATGCGCTGGGAGCTGTTCACCCTTGCGGAAGTAATAAAACTTTTTGGAAGGCTTGTAGTAATTCGGGTTCTGAAGTTCTGGAGCACAGACAAAGCGTCCTTCCGGTGTGTTGGAGATATGGGCAAGACGAGGATCGTCTTGCGTAAAAGTATTTGGATGGGGTTTGGACCTAAGAAGGAAATACCAGAATAGAAACCCCCCAAGAAAAATGAGGCCCGTGTTTCGAGCGACCTCCGAAAAATCCTTGAGAAAGAGGGTATTAAAGTAAAGCGTGTCTCCCACCGTCAAGCGATTCTGGGCATAGTATCCCACCATCAGAATTGCGTACAAAGCGAACCATTTAAGAACGGCATTCATGATCCTTCCCCAAAAATCCAAATATCCCAAAAAAATCTAACGAACCCAAAGTCTGAAAAATAAACTGTCTGTCAATGAATTATTTATCTCGGAATGCCTTGATTGCTTCGTATGCTCCTTCGGCTTTCGCCTGTTCTCGTTTGGCAACTTCAAGTTCCATCTTGAGGTCGTGTACCTGCTCTTCATAAGTAGCGACCTGTGCACGGTACTTCTGAAGCTCCGTCTGCGCTTCCTGAAGCTCGTCCTTGAGCTTCTGGCAGGTTGTCTGCATTTCGGCCTTCAAGTTCGTTATCTTCGCGGCCAGGAGCGGTCTGAAGGCATTCCAGATGGAATCCCCCAGGAGCTTCAGTTGTTCTTCACTGAGCGTGACAGGCAGGGTGTGAGGATCGGCTGTCGAAGATTGGTTGGCGACTTTCCAATCGTTGACCGCTTTGCTGATCGTCGAAAGTGAGCCGCCGCCGACTTCGGACCGGATGGTGCGCAGAGACGGGATCTTCTCGCCGTTGGCACTAATCCGATCAAGAAACCGAAATACGTTTTCCTCTGTCCTCATGCAGAACCTCTTTGGTTGTATTGTAGCATAACGTATCGTTACCGTCTCGGGCCGTCAATTGTTATTTTGAAGATGGACATGAATTGGTGATTGACTTATCCAATCTGCCGCCATCCATTGCAGGGGAATCTTCTCGCACAGATTCTGGCTCGGAAAATGCGCGAAAATGCAAGGGTAACCCCTAATGGACACCCCCCCCCCTATGATAGTTTTTGCATTACGAAAGGCTTGGGCCTTTAGGAAAGTAAAAGCTATGTACGTAACAAAAGACCGTTTAAACGGTATACCATCAAGTGTAAAACGATTGGCCGCAAGCATTGCGTCTTGCTTTGTATGCGCATGTGCGACGGCCACTCCGTTCAACGTTCAAGGAAGTATTTTCGAGAAAGCCGGCAAAGAATTCAACGTTGATCCGGTTCTTCTTTACAGCATTGCCGTTGTTGAAAGTGCTGTTGATGCGCCTAATCAACAGGGATACATTCAACCGTCGCCTTGGACGCTTCGAACGAGTAAACCTTATTACGCGAAATCGCGTCAAGAAGCCGAAGAACAATTGAATCGGCTTCTCAAAACAACGAGGAGCATCGACGTAGGCATGATGCAGGTGAATACGCGATGGCATGGCCATCGTGTCAAGGAGCCAAAGGATTTGTTGGATCCTCTGACGAATGTTCGAGTCGCCGCGCAGATTCTTTCTGAACAAATTGCCCGGCATCCGCACGATGCTGCTTTGGCCATCGGCAATTACCACAGCTCTCGCCCTGATCGAGCTCGATGGTATGCCAGACATGTGCTTCGCTTGTACACCAACTTAAAGACCCAGAGGCGTTGACATTCGATGAGTCAGTTTTCTCAGAAAAACATGGCTGGCAGCATTCGGTCGCTATTGGCCATCAACTCTACAGAACTTCCGAAGCTTCAACCCATCGAGGCGCTTTTATGGTCGGCAGTACAAAACGCATTGGTGAATGTTGACGGCCTGATCGTTGAGTTGGAATGGCTAGGGCTTGGTGCACAGCTGTCCAATATCTTAAAGAGCGCCAATGCTGAGGTGATCGGCAAGTTATCCGAAACGGCCATCTGCAGCTTCAGATCCGAGATCGGCGAAGAGAGCTTTCTCACGCATTTCGGTCGTCATGAAGAATGGCACACGCTTCAAGCCGACGTTCGAATCAATTACTTTCGAGCAAGGTTCGCCTCGATCTACTGGTGCTCCGTTCGCGACTTCGCGGTTAAAAGCAAGCGCGATTGCATGTCGATCTTTCATTTGCCATGGAGCTTGATTGAGGTGCTTTCTGAATCGAGCACATCGCAAATCATCGACTTCTGTCATGGGTATCCTCTTTTGCAAAGATTCCGATTGATGTGCAGTCCCGAAGACTGTGTGAGGATCGCCAACGTCGTGAATCGAGAGATGGATCCAACTCAACAATATCGTCTATTGCTTGCAAGCAAGATGGTTAAGACGAATCACTGTGTGAATGCTTGTGGATTGATGTGAGATAGATATGACTGAAGCCAAAGTTGATCGCACGACTGCTGAACGAATTGCCATGATGATTCGGGAAGGTATGCCGATTGAAGAGATAGCCGACATTGAAAACATCCCACCACGTCTCGTTGCGGTACTTGAGCATTCGATTGCCCTTCGTGAAGGCGAGGGAACGAAGCTCGAACGTTTGATGGACTTGCTCAAAGAAAATACTCTGTTGAGTCAGAGCAATATCGAATTAAAAGATTACGCCGCAAAGCAGTTGGGGAAGTGGCTCGTCCAAGCAGGTATGCAGCCTGGACAAATTCATATTTGCACGGGCTTGTCGATACACAAATGTCGACATCTCTATCAGCAGGTTCGGGCGGTCTTCGATACGGAAGAGGCTTTCATTCCGATGCCGCAGACATTCATCTCGCGTCTGGTGATGTCGATCTTCGCCTCACACTATCTCTACCTTCAATCGCAATCGGATACGCGGTCGATTCAATTGCCGAACGTGGTGGTTGCTTGGTCGAGAACGGTCGATGAAGTCATCAATTCGCGATTGGATGAATTAGCCGGATTCGATCGTAAGCTCATTTCGTTGGGCTCTTTGTTTGACACGGCCCGGTGTCTGCGAGAAGTTGGAATGCGCCCTGGTGAAAAATTGTCATGTACCGACGGTAAACGTGTTCGAAAGATTGCTCGAAGCCGTTGCGAACAATGCGGGAGCTATTACGTTTGGTGTGTGACTGCACGCCGACATAAGGCAAGCCGGTGTTGCTTCTGTGAACTGCTTTCTGAGTCGACTGCAGATAAAGGAAAGAAGCTCATGAAGCGCAAATTGCCGGGTGAAACAGAGGCAATGCAGTAGGTGAGGAGCAGCCATCTGCAGAAGAGGCAGAAAACAGGGAGGACGCCTAGTGCGACAGGGGGCTTCCTATGTAGGAGCGCCGCTCTTTTCTGTCTTCTCGAACAACATGTCCGCTCCTCACGTGAGGAGTGACGACGTTGGATAAAGGATTTTCATCGTTGGCTTTGACTCTGGGAGAGGGGAAAGGAAGGTCAGGGTGCTATGAGGAGCAGGACTCTTCAGGCGAACTCTGCTGAGTCCCCGTGAGGAGCGAAAGCTCTCGTGGAGCTGGAAATTCAGTTTTTTCCCTTTGAGCGAGAGGAGAAGTTGTCAATGAGGAGCACTACTTTTTACCGAAGCTGAAATTCTATGAGGAGCATGCCCCCGCTCCTCATAAGGATAGTGAATATTAGGAGAAAACCATGCAGACATTTCCACGGGAACCGGAAGACATAGAGCCCGTTTCCACGCTTTGGGAGGACAACTGTTCCTTCACGACGGAGGATGGGGCGGCTGAGCTGACGCAGGATCGGATTGCCCGGACGCTCTACGTGGACAAGTTAAGAATGCTCAATGCATTGGCCGTGATGCAGGCTTCGATTGCTTGTAGGGCCGTTCGCACCTGCGACATGTATTTTGATTGGATGAAGAAGAGACGGGGAACAGACAAAGAGACGTATCTGAGACCCCGCGTGCGAATTGACAGCCGGTACTTCACAGTGGAGATGGCATGGGTGCGGCGATTATCGAAGTCCAAACCTTCATCTCAGAATGCCAGGTCTCAAACAAACGATTCAAAAGTGGGACGGGCATTTACGATTAAAACGGAAAGCGGGATGCTGGATGTGTTCGCTTGGTACAAGTACATCAAGAAAGGCGTCAAGGATCGCTATTCGAACAGCATCTTTGAAAAGGAACCTATTTGGGTTCAAAAGCTCGGTCCGGAAATCGAAGATCGGTTTGAACTTTTGAGAAAAGAACAGAAAACGTTGACGGCAATGAAACGGTTGATTGGAACGCTTGATTCGCTTCAGGCCAAGCAGTTCGATGAACGCGTGATGGCGGCATTGCAGGCTTGGAATGAAGGGCAGCCGCTTAAGGCTCTGTATTCGCCAAAGATCGTTTTGGATTCGTCCGCCGAAGATTCATGATCTTTCATTAAAGGACCCTCAGATGACTGAAGTTAGCTTTGACAAGCTGTGTGATTCGAAAATCGACATCCCCGTTTTGCCGGAAGGATGCTCCATGACGAAGGCAATTCGTGATGCGCACTTTCGCATTGCTCACATTACGCGTGATCAGTATGGGAATTTCCATGAACGCCTAGGGTGGCTTGTGACTGATGTGACGTGTCACGATGATTCACGCGTTTGCATCCAGTACGACAACACGCAGGTCTTCATTGACGTTCCTGCCATTGAAATCGCGATCCTGAGTTGTCGCGAAAAGGTTCGCTGATGGATAAGAAGTATCCCAATGACATTAGGCATCGCGCATCGGAGCTATTCGAATCCGGGCATGGCTACAAAGCCACGGCCACTATCCTTGGATTGCCAACTGCGACGGTTCGCGATTGGAAACGTCGTTGGGCAAAAGGAGAGTTTACTCTTTGCCGTCAAACCTTAGCCGAGATTTTGCGGGACGTCATGCTTGAAAACAATGAGCGATTCATTTGGAGTCGAAAGACGTCATTGCTTATCGAAACCTATCGTCGGTTTTCCGGTAGCGAAGCCAGTGCTCGATACAGCACGAATCGCGTAATGAGTGGGCTTCAGTCGTCTGATTTGTTTGTCCGCTTGCCATTTCAAATCATCAGTGATTCGCACGAGTATCCGGTTTACAAGCTCGTGCCAAAGCTCGACTTCGAACTGATTTGATTACCTTGGTTTCCGATGAGTCTTCATTTAGTCAACACCACCTTCATTCTCTATCGAGATGAGGAGGTGGATAAATTCATTCACGATATAACGGTTTGGTTCAACGCCGCCGTTTCCACGACTCCGCCGTGGATTGAATCGCATCACGGTTCGGGATATGTTGGAGAGGATCACGTTGATCGGTTTGATCGGTCGCCCTTCGGAACAGTATGGGCCTTTTGGGGACGGCGAAAGCAGCCGAGCAATCGAAAGAATCGCGTTCCTCCGTTCTGTCTGAAGGTTGCCGTTGCCCGTTGTTTGGGGCAGGCCGCCATATCAGTGACCGTCGGCAACGGATTTCGAGTTCCGTTTGCGATTTCGGCTCATAAGTTGATTGAGGAATGGGTAAGCGGCTACAAGTATGTCGACCATTGGGATGTGAGAGCGTTACTGTTCGAACGTGCCCGGGTCGAATGTACGCGGTATCCTCTTTCAGCATCGTGCGTGAATTCGCATGGCAATTGTGTCTTTTCCAACGTTCTGACTCAGAGGGTGTTGGAGGAAACGGACTATCGGGTGCTGGAACACGTGGCGATGACGGCACAACGGCAGCGTCTTCCTGTCGGCATGGTTCTTCATGATGAATTGATGAAAGTGGTCCCAGCTAAGTGGCGTAACGATACATATCGTGGCCGCTTGAGTTACATAGCCTGCTGCGATGTTCCGCTCACGGGTGTGTACGGCTATTGTGAGCAGAAGACACTGGATGACTTCATGTCGGGCGTCTCGAAGCGCCTTTCAATCACGTACTTGATGTCAGGGGGTGAAGAGATAGCCAAGACCTACAACATTCAGTTCGGACGCGAACGGATGAACGTCAAAGGCAAGCGGAAGTGCTTGGCTCTGATGCGTGACAGGACTCGATTCTGCATTGAGAATGCGAAGATGACTTCGTATCAGGAAAACGGAACGTTCAACGGTGGGCTGGAGGACTTTGACCGCACGAGCGATGAGTTCGCGCACGCTTATCACGTCACAACGCCGGCATCCGAATTGGATGCAGAGCAAGTAGCCAAGAAGGAATCTTCATCCTCCTGCCAACTTAGCCGTGAGCACGTGGCGGTAGAGCTCAAGCCCTACGAGGAACCGGCGGACCTGCGCAAACCAAAGTTTGACAGACTGGCGTTTGCGTTCGCTGAAGGCGCATGGCCGTGCTTGTCCTTGACCGCAAGGATTTCGAAGGATGTCGACGTCGATGCGTCCTGCTTCTATGACGTGCTGGATGCGCGTCTGGCGGTTCTTGAACAAAAGGAGAGGCATCTTTTCCTACTCGAAGAGAATGAGGTTCTGGAACGTGAAAACGAGGCTTTGGAGGCACGTATAAGCGCCCTTGAGACCGAACTCTATGAGCGTTCTCAGGCTTATCAAGAGCAGAAGCGGCTCAACGACAGTCTTGCTGATGCATTGGTCCAAAGGGGTGAGGTGATGGCCGACGAACCGGCTCTGAATGCCGTGGCGACGTGGATCGTTGAACCGGAGCGCCAGATGAGCGTGCCGAACGCCCTGAGGGCTGCTGAGATTCTGAGTCAGGGACGTCTTGTCGTGCTTCCGAGTGCGAAGAAGAGTGCGGAGGACGTTCCCGTAGAATGCCAGAGCGGAACCCGTTGTTTCCAACTGTTGATGCGTCTCACGAAGCTGTGGATGCCGGCATACCTGAACGGGGGAGATGCGGCTGCCCGCAAGGTCTTCACTCCGAACACGTACAGCTCGCGGGAAAGCAACATCCTGCAAGGAACCAAGGAGCTGATTCGCTGTCGGACGTTCAATTACAAGGGGCAGGAGATGCCGATGCTCAAACACCTGTGCATAGGTGTGAAGCGGAATACCGCGCTGACGTTGAGAATCTATTTCGAATGCGTTCAAGACGAGGAAAAGATCGTAGTCGGCTGGTGCGGGGAGCACCTGCCCATCCTTTGAACCTTTGGTCATAGATGAGCGCAGAGGTAGCAGGAAGGACCGCCAATCCTTCCTTTGGCCACTTAAAGCCTCGTCAGAGGCTCAAAACGTATGACAAAGCACAGCAAACCAAAACGCCACAAGCATTACCGCGCAAAGCCCGTGTACGGCATCCCACCGATCCTGCTCAGGACGGAAAACGCCGAGGATCAAGTCAAAAACTTAGAGCGGGCTAGTCGCGATGCTCTGCTCAAGTTCCATTTCGGAACGGCGGACGAGGAGGAGTTCTCGATGATCCTGCGAGCATTGGTCGTCATCCATCGTCTCACGAACGCCTTCGAAGAGGAGGCGGAGCTTCGTGAGCCGATCACCAAGGCCATCGTGGCTTTGCTGGAAATGCAGATTCTCTGGGAGCGGGGCGAGGGCTTCGACTCGGATCGTTTGGCGCTCATCGAGGACGCCTTTGAGCCGGGGATCGAGGTCCTGAAGAAGTCCACGATCTTCGACACGCTCGAAGCCCTGAGCTACTTCGATTCAAACTATCAGGAAGTGATGGGGAATCTGCGCAGGTATGTTCGGCAGGGACTGGATGAGGGGGATGAATCATTGGCCGAAGTGGCCAGGAAGGGGGCGCTGTGAAGGGGTTTGCGAAAATGGCTCGGCATAAGGGACCGTTTGCGGCCATTCACCAGATGCAGAGATCATCGCCGGAAGCGATCACCGTAACGCGGGAGCGCTTGACAACACGGTGCACGCGACTTTATTTGGGCACGGCTTCGGACGAGGATTTCAGCGTTGTGGCCACTTACCTGCTCTATGGCTATGTACTAGCGGAGAACTTCGAGGCCGTTGAGCAGGATTCTTTTGCGGAAGCCATACGAGAGCTTCGAACCGTCAAGCAAGAAATGGTGGCGGGGATGATCGACAAGGTTCGCTTGGACGCCGTAAGCGAGCGATTTGAGGTCGCGACAGCCATGGTCTTCGACTTGACGATCCGCGAGCAGGAGCTTCTTCGCGAGCATGTGAAGAAAAAGGGACTGGCGATGCTCAATGCCATCCAACGCGAACCGTGACCTGCCTCACCCAAGCCCATAAAACAAAGCCCCGTTCGTCATGATCACGTTCGGGGCGTTTCGTTTTGCGAGATTGCGTTGGCTGCTACCTGGCAGTAACCGTGCAACATTCCTTGTCGCTGGTTGGGGTTTCTGCCTTGGCAGAGGCGACTTCCTTCGGAGAGGTCGGCATGTCCTTCACGCGGATTGAGGCTATGACCTCGGGCTTCGGCTGGAAATTCGCTTTGGAAGCAGTCGGAGTTGCTGTGGCGGGCGCAGCCTTGACAGCTTCAGGAGCAACCGTTGAGGCAGGAGCCTTGGGAGTGATCGGCTCAACCTTCTCGATCACTTTATGAACTGGGCGGTCTTGCAGGATCTTCCGTCCCGGATGCTCAACCTTGGGAGCGGGGGACTTCGGAGCCTTCTTGGTTGCAGGCGCGGCGGTCTTAACAGGCTTCTTCCTGGCATAGATGCTCCGGTCCACCTTTTTCAGCGCATAGACGCTTCGATCCTTGCTGTCGCGAGCTGCCTGAGCCTTCTTCTTGGCCACTTCGGCCTCCGCTTTTGCCTTGCGTTCGGCTTCAAGCAGACGTTCGTTTTCCAGTTCAGCGAGGCGCTTGGCTTCAAGAGCCGCCGCATCAGCTTCATAATGTTCGTTCCAGAGCACGTGGGCGGCCATGTTCTTGCGAACGGCAGCACCGCCTCGGCTTTCGCCGTAGAACTCTACTGAGGCATCACGGTTATGAACGCGGTCGAGCGTCTTTTCATGTTCAATGATGACGGGATCGGATTGGATGACGACGGGCGGATTGGAACAGCCAGCCAGTGTGAGGCCGACGCAAGCAAGAGCGGCGGCGCTAAGAGGTTTGAGCATGATGGTGAATCCTTTTGCAAAATGGATTCGTTGACTCTACGGCGGAGCTCTGTTTGGGATGTCGCGGGCGAAAGCGAAAAATGCTTTCTGTTCTGCCAGAACAAAGAAAAGCCGCCTTTCCGAAGAAAAGCGGCCAAAGGTTTTCCAGTCTACTCGTGTGTTACTTTCGATTGGCGAAAACCACTGCTCCCGCAAGTGTCAGGACAGCACTCAACTCAATCGAAAAATCAACCGAGAGGTTGATTTCGATCTCGCCCATGAGGCATAATTGTCCCAACACAATGAGGAAGCAGGCAAGCGATGGTGTAAAGCGTTTCATCGCAAGTCTCCTCTGTCGTGCAACGGCCCCAACTACCACATCGGGGCCGTTTTTCGTTTCTGAACCCCGCATGGCCGGAGATGGCTGCAGGGGCTTGGGCCTTCCGACGAAGCGACCCAACAGAGATCGGAGCGAATTGTACTGGAGGCAGAAAGGGAATGCCGTCATCTGGGGCGTAGCATCACCTCTCCAATCGCCGAAGCGACCAAGGATGGAAAGAGCGGCAGAGGACGTCCCTTGCGGGACGCCCTCCTCAAGCTGTTGACACGACATTAGTCGCGTCGGACTAGCCGAGCAGCTTGAGTGCCGCGGAAACAAGTAGCGAGATTACGAGCGAAGCAATCGAGAGCCGAAACCGAAAATTCAGTTCGAGTCCCTCGCGCCCGGCTTTCGCCTGTGCTACTATCTCTGCGGAGTTTGGCGAGACTTTTTCGCTGTGCATCGCCTTACCTCCCAAAAGAGCAAAAAGCCCATACCGTTGGCGCGGTTGGGCTTTTCGCATATTGGCCGCGGCACAATTGCTCGCGGTCATGACGGCCATCGCCGCCAATTCTTTCCGACCCAATCCAACGCTCCGTGGAGGCAGGCGAGCTTTGTCTGCTCACCCCGCAGAACAAATTCTAGCGGAGCCGACCAGTCGGCGTATGTTTCAGAACCTAACTCGAACGGCCAAGGAGAACTCTTCTTGGCCACTTTTTTTTCGAGAATCCGCCCAAAATGCACGCCAAGTGGGAAAAGTTGCTTTCTAGCGTGCCACTTGTCAACTTCGTTGACCGTAAAGTCGCGATAACTTCACTGAATTATCCGATTTGCCATGCAACGTTCTGATGCACTTAACGAGTGGATTGCTAAACATTCAACAAGCGAAGGCTTGATTGAGGATTTGCCAAACCTTTCGCCTTCTCTCAAGAAGGAGTTGTTGCGCGAAGCCTTGGAGCTGAACATTGACATCCGCCAAAACTATGAGAATCGCGATGGTTCAGTCAAAGCCATTCGTGACCAGATAGCCTTGGTAGCGTATTGCAAAACGAAGGAGGTGTTCGGAAATGTCAGTTTGGACATTCCACTGTTGAACTCCACCAATACGCTGTCCTTCAATATCTTGGACAATTCAAGTCTTTTTGGCGTTTTCATCCCGAATATCCAAGAACGACGCTATTTCCGTAATGAGGTTCTTGCTTGCCGCAAGAATGTCGCCATTGAATACACAGGCGAAGCCTTGTATCAGTTTGATTGGGACGTCTTTCATATGCTCATCACCTTGGCGCAGGGTGACTTCAGCAAGGCTCATACCACGACTCCAAGCGAAATCCTGCATCGTTTAGGTTTAACGGCGGGAGGCGAAAATTATGCACGCCTTGAGCAAACGATGATTCGCCTTTACGAGACGGGGTTGTACATTCATCGTTTAGACGATGATGGTCAGGATGTTGTGGTGGTGGGGCGTAAGATGGCGGCACTCTCTCCGTCACAAAGAAATTACAAGACGATGCGGCTGATCCAAAATTATTCGTGGTTCCGTGGCTTAGAAATCAGCTTTGAGTTGGATCCCCAGATTCGCTCCCTTGTAGGCCACAACGAATACGGACTGATTGACTGGGAGAGTCGGAAGAAATTACAAAAAAACGATCTGGCCAAAAAGCTGCAGGCTCTGTTTTCTGGCCACGAAAACATGCAAAATCACTCGTTGCGCAAGTTAAAGGAGTGGAGCGGTCTGAGCTCTGATTTGAATGAATTTTCCAAACAACTCAGAAGAGCCCTGAATGAACTCATTCGTTATGACATCATTCATTCATACTGGATGTACAAACCAACGCGTGGTGAGATGGAGAAACGCTATCTTCGGATCTGGAGGAAAAGGCCGCCAAGCGGACGAGAACCGATACCGAAAGAAAAAGGTGATTATTTTACGAAAGACAACATCATGGCCAAAAAACGCGGCGGCAAGTCACAGTAATTTAGCTGTCTGATGAGCCTCGGGGGTGCAGGATCGAACATTGAATCCTGCGCCCTTTTTTTGTTGAATTCAGAACATGACAGCTTCGTAGTTCCAACACTTCATCTCTGAAAATGGCTTCGTAGTTCCGACCCCTTATCTCAACAGTGGTTCGTAGTTCCAACACTTTATCTCAGTAGGGGTTCGTAGTTTCAACACTTTATCTTCGTAGTTCCAACCCCTTATCTTCGTAGTTTCAACACTTTATCTCGTTGTGGATAACTGCGAGGCGCCTACTGCCGCAGGGAATGAGAGACGGTCTGCTTGCGCTCTATAACCATTATTTATAACCATTATTCATAACCATTTATAAACACTAAGGTTTCTATAACTCCGCACGCATGCGCGTGCGCGCGAGAGAGCGTCGCGTGGAATGTCGGTGAGTTTCGCATGTTCTTGGGAACGCTACTCGGAACGGGCGGTGACCAATCGAACATTTTGCTCGAAAGGCATGAAGGCTCTGATGGGGTTGCCTCGTTCGAAGAAAATGACGGCCTCACTGTTTGCCGGGTGACTTCTAATTCGAACTTGGAACTGATTGGAAAGATAGAAAAGTGGCCAAGGGAAGCAGGGAAGGCTTTCGCTCGAAAGCCGGCCACTTGTTGTCATAAGGGGAACTGCGAGAGCAAGGCACTGACCAGTCACACATGACCAGTCACACATTTTGCTCATTCCAAAACGAGAACTTGCACCGTCATCTTTACTGACTGTGGTGTCTAATCGTACATTTTTCTCGCCTTTGGCAATGAAATTCATCACTGTGACAGGGGAAGTTTGGACTATAGATTCCTTGGTGAGGCTGTTGAAATGAAGGGGCAAGTAAGACTGCTGCGGTTGCGACCACAGACAGCGGCGTAGAAAACTCTAGAGGCCATTCGGGAGAAGAAATGCTCGCTCAATCGTTGGATATGGCCTGAGAGGCCGATAGAACACTTACACGCGCATTTGCGATGGGGTTTGATGGGTGACCTTGCAGGTCGTTCTAGAAAGGCGCTATGCGCGAATGAGCGCGATTTTCTGAGCGAAGGCGAGATGGGTTTGAGGAGGGAACTTGGATGAAGTGGGGTGAGCGGGCGGTGGCTGCCAACAAACCTCTCGTGGTGTCTAATCGTACATTTTGCTCAACGCGGTACTTGTAGGTTCGAATGAAAAGCAAAACCTGCTTTTCTGCGTGCCAACATCGAATGAGATCTCGGGCAGGATGAGCGGATTAACTTCCCGAGGCTTTAGTGTGAACGTCGATCAAACCATCAACGCGGTCTACAACGTAGTCATCTCGCCGGTGACGCTATCGTGCTGGCTTTATCGCCATCTTCCGTTCAAGACGAAGAAGACGGTTGAGATCCTTGACGATGCGTGTCCGAAGTTCAGCGAAATTCCGACCGAGGCAGAGACGGACAAGATCGACGCAGCGTGGCCGCCCGCGCCGCACCCGGTGGAGGCGTTGTCGGTTCACGATCTGTTTCGTGCCAATGGCAAGCTCATCCGGGACCTCTGCTACGCCACGACGCTTTCCGAAGAGGAATCCGAGAAGTTCCTTCTGCCGGTCATCACGAATCTCGCACGCATCGTGCACCTGACGCCGGCTTCCGAGTATGACCATCACCAAGGTTACGGCGGCTTGTTCACGCACAGCCTCGAAGTGGCCTATTACGCGGCTAACGATGCGAAGACGACGATCTTCGACCGTTCCGCCTCGCCCAAGGAGCTTCACCAGAACAAGCGACGCTGGATCCTGACGGCGGTGCTGGCTGCGCTCACACACGATATCGGGAAAGCCTTTACCGACATGGACATCACGGCCCCCAATGGACAGCACTGGGTGCAGGATGAACCGATTGTCGACTGGCTTCGCAAGAACGGGATCAAGAGCTACTACATCAGCTTCCGACCGGGAAGAGAGCACAACGTCCACAAGTCCGCCTCTCTGGCCAACAGCGGGATGTTGATTCCGAAGGAGACGTTCACGTTCCTCGGCCTGACCGGGTATGGGGAACAGATGCTCAAGGAGTTCCGAAACGCGCTGCTCGAAGGGAAGGAGGGCGGTCTGATCGGAAAGATCCTCGACAACGCCGACGGTCTGAGCCGCCGTGTGGACCAGTTACGTCAGCGCAAAATCCGACCGGAATTCAAGAACGTTGCGCACCCTCAGGGCGATCAGTTGCTCAAGGCCATTCGCGTACTGATCCAGCATGCCTTTTGGACCACGAACCGAGATCGAGACAGCCGCGTCTTCAACACCAAGCAGGGCTGCTACATCGTCTGGTCAGAGGATGTGGTGGCTCAGGCGCGTGCTCAAGCCTTGGACATGGGGTTTGAGAGCCTGCCTTCGGACATGCTTAGGCTTGCGACCGTTCTGGTCGATGCTGGTGCAGCCATCCGCAACTCCGACGAGGTTTCCAACACCCATAACGTCTTCTGGCGCGTGACGCCAATAGTGTTGGGCAACATGCAGGTTGACTGCATCCGTCTGGCGGATCCGCAGCTCATTTTCGATGCGACGCCGCCTGCGGCCATTGAGGCGATTGTCGAGGGCTTGGCCGTCGACGACGTGACGAAGAAGGCTTGGATCGACCGCTGGAAGTTTCTGCCCGTGCAGCGCATTTCCCGCGAGGAGGAAGAGGCGACGGGGTACACCGAGGATTACGTCAATGCGCTTGCGCTTGAGGCTGAAGAGCACCTTCGCGAACGTGAGGAGATCGACGAGTCGATTCGACGCGAGGTCTGGGGCGACATGTTCGAGGGCGACCGACGCTATGAAGATGCGGTGGTGAGCGGCGAGGGCGATGACGCTGCGGGTTCTGGCACTCAAGCCGACGAAGACGAAGCGGCCGGCACGGATTCCGATCTCTCTTCCTCTCCCGTTTCTGAGTCGGAAGCTCAAAACGTGAATGAGAATGACGGCAGCGACGGCTTTGCCGGCGTGCTCCCCGGCGGGATGCGGGAACGCGGCAACCGCAAGGGACAGACGAATCAGAAGAAGCTGAAGGACCAGAAGGTCCAGAGTGATCAGCGCGCCGGCACCGGTTCGCTGGCGGGCCGCGTGCTGAATGGTCTGAGTTCCGTTTCGGAAGCAAGAGGGGGCGCTGCTGGCGTTGATGCCGGCACAGCCTCTGCCACTACCACTACACCTGCAGGAACGGCCAATTCCGTTTCGGATGCTGACGTTGCAGACAACGCGCTGCCGGAGAGCAAAGCAGGCCGGCATGCAGCCGAGACCAGATCAAAGGCACTGGAAGGAGCTGGCGGGGCCGGCCTTCCTTCCAGGGAAAGCCATCCAAGAGAAAGCGCAACATCCGATGCCGAAGCTGTTCGACCGATCCGAGAAGACGGACAGGGAGCACCGGACAGACATGAACGAAAGCCGGCTCAGAAAACGACCGAGAGCTTCGATGAGTCCGGGTTTGACATGGGCGCTCTGTTGGGCGGCTCCATGGCACCTTCCGTGAAGGATATTGAGGCTACGCATCAGCACGTCGCAGAAGACCGAGGAGTTCAAGAAACGACAGGGGCCAAATCCAGCTCCAACGCCAAGGCTGGTCCAGACGTTGGATCCATGCCCATCAACGCCAGCAACGGGAGCGATGACGTTAACCGCATGACCGTTTCGCGGTCGGAAGTTCACATTGGGAACAAAGCCCCTGGTAGCGCTACCGGCATTGACGTCATCGATGCGTCGTACGGAGCTCAGACCGGTCGCCATGACTCCGCCGTGGAATCCGATGCGGAAGATCCTCATGCCGCTCAACAGGTCCCTGGATCCCTGGAAGCCGAAGGGCCTGAAGCGTCCCTCGAACCAGGTAACTTGTCAGACGTGAACGACTGCATCGAGTACGAAGACATGCCGATCGACGATGAGGATGCTGCGAGGATGAGCGGAAGGACCGCAGGTGGCGCATCTTCTTCCTACGGCCTGAACGAGGACGACGAGGAGGCTTATCTCTACGGAGACGTGGAAGTCGAAGATGCCGACATGGAGATCGAGGCGGAGACTTTTCCCGGGGATGCTGGAGAGGACGTGGTTGCCGAGACTGCCGCAACTTCCGATGACGAGGTTCTGCCGCCGGACGACAAACCGGCCTATCAGACGGTGTACTTCAACGAGCCGCTCGATGACGACGGAAAGCCTCTGTTGCGCAACAGGGGACAAGCGATGAACGAAGAGGACGGATCCTCTTCCTCTGGCCACTTGAAAACGACGCAGGACGACGCTCAAAACGCATCCTGGGAAGGATTGCCGGCAACGGGGCGGGACAAGCCAGCTTCGAAGAAGGAACCTGCTCCTGCGCGTTCTGGTGGGCGATCCGATGTGGATCAAGCGTACGCCCTTGCGGAAGACATGGTGGAAAGCATGCAGAGCCAGATGGAGCGTGGCTTCGGCATCTGGTTGTCCGACGGCGTGACGACGGATTCGCTGACAGGCTTCTGGCGCACCTCCTCATCGAGTTTCGAAGCGGCCATTGTCGAGGGCGGCGTTGACGAGGACTTGGTGGAGATGGTGATCGACAAGAAGATCTCCGGCAACGTTCGCCCGCGCATCGAGTGGGACCGCAAGGCGGGCAACGTTCTGCTCGTGCCGTGAGTTAAGTGGACAGGGAAAGAGGAAATTGAGCGATGAGCTTGAACTATGATCCAACCGCCTACGAAACCTGGCGGCAAAACTATGAGATGCGGGAAGCGCTGGCATGGTTCGGCGGGTGCATCTGGTACTTCATGTGGGGAAACTTCATGGGGGCGAACGGGGCTACGCTTGGGTTCGTACTCTGTTGCGCGGTCATGGCCATCATGAGTTTTCGACCCGCCGTGCGGCGCTACCACATGACGCTTCGGCTTGCCGGAACGCCTTTGCCCTACATCGACTTTGAAGAGCTCAAGCGCATTCTCAACGATCCGACGCACAAGGGCGACATGTGGCTGGGACGCGGGTTCCCGTGGGGACAGACGCAGGCGCAGCGCGTGAACGATCTTCTGAAGCGCGATTGGCACAAGACGTACCGTGAAGCCTTGGGCGGGCTCTATCTCATCCGTTTCATCCGCAAGCACTTCTGGCTTTGCCTCTTCAGGCCCTTCAAGGCCCGGCACACCTATCTCGAAATCCAAAAGCGGATATCAGATGCACAGGGCCAGACTTGGATTCACGGCGTGGGCGACAAGGAGGAGGACGTCTTTCAGCCAGTTTCCCACTCGGAAGGCCACACGCTCATCATCGGAACGACGGGCTCGGGCAAGACCCGTTGCTTTGACCTCTTGATTTCTCAAGCGATTTTGCGCGGCGAGACGGTGTTCATCATTGATCCGAAGGGGGACCGTGATCTGCGCGACAAGGCCAAGCGAGCCTGCGAGATGCTGGGGCGAGGCGACAAGTTCCTGTCGTTCCACCCGGCTCACCCGAAGGAATCCATCCGCATCAATCTGCTGGCCAACTGGACGAGACCTTCGGAAATTGCCGACCGCATCGCATCCCTCATCCCGTCCGCATCGGAGTCTGACCCGTTCAAGAACTTCGCATTCGGTGCGCTGAACGCCATCTGCAACGGTCTCTGCAACGTCTACCGAAATCCCACACTGAAGAATCTGAAGCACTACCTTGCCGGGACCGGGTCCGGAGCCGTGTCCGGTCTCGTCGTCGATGCGCTCAACTCGTATCTTCGGCGTACGAAGCCGGAGAAGGTGCAGGAGCTTGAAACCTTCATTGCTACACAGAAAAAGCATGACTCGGAGAGTCTGGCGCTGGCGCTAGTCGAGTATTACCAAGCGCACGGACCTCACGACCCCGACATTGATGACTTGGTCTCGATGTTCACGCACAACAAGGAGCACTTCGGGAAGATGATCACGTCGCTGCTGCCGATCCTCTCCATGCTCACCTCGGGTGTTTTGGGCGACATGCTTTCTCCTCCGGAATCCATTGAGGAAAAGCAGAAGAACACGTGGCGCGATACGAATGACCTGATCGCCTGGAATCATGTCGTCTACGTCGGTCTCGATTCTTTGTCGGACCCCATGGTGGGCTCAGCCATCGGTGCGCTCTTTCTTTCGGACCTTGCCTGCGTGGCCGGTGCTCGATACAACTTCGAAGGTCTGGAACCTGAGGTGGAAACAGCTTCCAAGTCGGAAAAGAGCCTCATGGGCAAGATGCCGCTGGTTGGTAAGTTCTTCGAAAAGCATGAGAAGGCAGGGCCCAGAACGGTCAACATCTTCGTTGACGAAGCGGCGGAAGTTGTCAATGCGCCCTTCCTGCAAATCCTCAACAAGGGCCGTGGCGCACATCTGAAGCTCTTCGTGGCCACTCAAACGCTATCCGACTTTGTATCCCGCATGGGCTCAAAGGACAGGGCCTATCAGCTCCTTGGCAACTTGAATAACCGCATCTGTTTGCGCTGCATCGACACGGAAACGCAGAACTTCGTGGCGGATTCGCTTCCGAAGACGAAGGTGATGTCTATCCAACGTACGCAGGGGCTTTCGACAACCGTGCACGAGCCCGTGCCTCGCGGCGGGAGCCTCGGAGAACGCATGGCCGAAGAGGAGGTGCCGCTGTTCCTGCCTCAGCTCCTCGGGATGCTTCCCAACCTTGAATTCATCGCATCGCTCTCGGGCGGCCATATCTACAAGGGACGCTATCCTCTGATCTTGAAGGATAAGAGCGAATACAAGGCATGAGCTTCTCGCTCGCGAGCCGGCGGGTATGACCAGAACTTCTGGACTTCTACATCGAACGCATCGAGCGTGAGGCCGCAGTGAAGCACGTCGGGAGGAGGCGAAACCTCGCGGCTTCTGGGAAAGGCTCACGTTGTTCGGGAGGGTTCGGTAGAATCTGCTCTGCGGAGTGAGCAGACAAAGCTCGCCTGCCTCCACGGAGCGTCGGATTGGGTCGGAAAGAATTGGCGGCGAAAGTCGCCATGGCGGATGTGCATGTTGCCTCCGCCAATATGCAAAAAGCCCAAACCGCGCCAACGGTAAGGGCTTTATTGCTTTTACAGGGAGGTAAGGCGATGTCGCAGCAAAAAGATTCGCCAAACTCCGCAGAAATAGTAGCACAGGCGAAAGCCGGGCGCGAGTGTTAACGGTCAGGCATTCTGAGACTCAAAGCCCTACTTTGATGAGACCCACTACCCCCGGTGGTGAAATCAGATGCCCACAGAAAAATGAGACCGGATACTTCGAATGCCCGAGACTCCATAACTCAGCCGAAACGATACCAGAGCCCTAGACAGATACTAAACACAATTACCCGTGAGATCGATTACCACGTTGCCTCAAAACAAGATAACAACTCGTGATACGCAATAACATCGTTCGGCGTATTAGATACCACCATCACTGATACTACTTTCAACCACTCTGCGAGACAGAATAACCTCACAAGAGAGCGAATGCCAAAGGGAATTGAGTTTTGATACCTACGCCACCGAGACTTATAACCCACATTTCTCTATGCTACCAACGGAGTGAGACTGGATAACAGAGGGGAGATTCACAATACCCACCGCTATCGGGATCGGCCATTCTCTTTTGGGGAAGAGGTGTTTTCACCACTTTTGTCCATCAAGGAGAGGCTTATGCCGAAATCGAAAATCTCCAAACCTGAAGTAAAACAGCCGCGCGTTGTTTTGCGTTCTAGCGCCGCTGAAATTCTATCGGCCTACGATAAGCACATCTACTCCGTAGAGCAGGCCCTGCAGATGCTCGGAGTATCCCGCCCTACGTTCTTCCGTCGTCTGAAAGCTTGGCGCGATACAGGTAGGGTTCCGCCTCACGGGAACAATGGCCACACCCCATCCAACAAAATTTCGGATGAAACGCGCCAACGGGTCATCCAACTCGTTCAAACCAAGTACCCGGACTTCCAGGCATCGCTCCTAACCAAGTACTTGCGCGAGCAAGAAGACATCCACGTGTCGGTCGAGTGGGTCCGCAGGCTGTTGCTAGAACTACACCCAGAACAGACTCCGAAAGAACGGCGGCGGGCAGCCCATACATTGCGTCGGCGCAGAGCTAGCCGTGGCGAGCTTGTACAGATCGATGGAAGCCCGCACTTCTGGTTCCCTGGAGACGCGGAGCGCCGCACTTTAATCGCCTTTATCGACGACGCTACGAGCGAGCTTCTCAGTGCCTACTTCAGTCCAACAGAAGACACGGAAGCGTACGTCAACGCGCTTGAGTATGAGCTAGTTCATAACGGGAATCCAATGGCGATATACAGCGACCGGCACTCGGTCTTCACCTCCAACGTCGATGAGGCACGTCGCAAGAGCAAGCCACAACCTACACAGTTCCAGAAGATTTGCGATCACTTGGGAATCGAGCTGATTCTGGCGCACAGTCCAGAAGCGAAAGGTCGAGTTGAACGCCTGTTCCAAACGTTGCAGAAGCGTTGGCCGAAAGAGTTTCGAATACTGGGCATTCACAATCTGGCAGAGGCAAACGAACGAATGCCTGAGTTAATTGAAGCGTACAACCGGGAATTCGCGATCACCCCTGCCGATAGTAAGGATAGCCATATTCGTCTGAATGAGGATGACATTGCCAGCCTTGATGTGGTGTTAGCCAACTGGCAGACCCGTGTCGTCAGCACAAATCTGACGGTGTCTTATGGGAAAGAAATCCTTCAGATCATCGGTCTCGACTCGACAATGCGGTACGCCATGAAGAAGACAGACATCGAGGTCGTGACCTTCAAGGACGGACACGTAGAGCTGTACTGGTGCGACCAAGTGAGATGGGAGGAGGAGTGCCGACGTGAAGGTCGCAAGGTGCAGAAGACCTACCGCCCCGTGATGTTCAAGTCCCATGAACGATACGACAAGAAACCCCAGATTGCGAACGCTGTCGAAGAGTCGGGAGAAACCTCCAAAACCATTGATGCTCGTGTCTCGAAAATTGCCGCCCAGCGTCCATCACCTTGGAAAACCACAATGACGACGTGGGCGAACCAAGGGATCGAAAAGCGTGAGAAGAAAGAGGCTCAGTTGCAGGCTGCCAAGGAGTTGGAAGACAAATTGAACGCCGCCCGAAACAAGTAGGCGATACGCGTCCTCCGGCCGCCGTTCCGCGGCGGCGCGGCGGCGCGGCGGCGCGCGTTGTTGTGCTCCACCTTGTGGGCTACGCCCACTTCGGTGTTGCCCACCAACGCGCGCCGGTGTTTACGTCTCTTTTGTGGGGTTTAGTCTCAGAATCGCAGTTGGGTGTTTAGTCTCAGAATCGCTTACCGCTAACAAACGGCGATATTGTACTCAATGTCGCCATGTCCGGCGGAGGCGTCGATTGGCCTTGGGTTTGCACCCTCGCCGCCATCGTCTGTATTGCTTGGGTTATGACTTCCCGCAAGCGTTAAACGACTTTTGTCGAACGGAAACGGGGTCTCCGAAAGGAGGCCCCGCTTGTGCTTTAGGGCGGCGTATCGGCGCGTCCGGGACGATTACTTGATGCGCATATCTTCTTCGGTGTAGCCCGCTTCAAGCGCATCGACGAACCACTGTGGCTTGTGGCCACCACGCCCCGTCCACGTTTCCTCGCCTTCGGGGTTCTTGAATTTCGGGGGGAGCTTTGTGGCCTTCTTGGCCGTTTTCTTGCCGGAGGCTTCGAGTTCAAGATCGGATGTCGTGAAGTTGAAGAGTTTGCACAGTCTCAGGCATTCCTGACGCGCATCTTCGCGTACAGCATCGAATTCCTGTTGCCATTCGGCCTGCTTGGCCTGCACGGCCTCAAGACGGGCTTGGATGGTGGTGGAGGTGTTGTCCATGGGAAAAACTCCGGAAAGGGTTTTGGATAGGAGAAAAGGGGAAGCGGGCCTCAAGAGCGGATGCGAAGTTCGATCACTCGCCCGTTTCCGATGAGAAAACAGCCGCAGGTGAAGGCCATCGCCAGCTCAAGCCAACAGAGCAGAATTCCGTAGACGAAACGCCACGTGTTGTGTGCTGCTTCTCCTGGAATAAGCGAACGTGTGATGAAGTCTAAAAACTCAGTCGAGGCCAGTAGCGCAAGGAAGAAGATTCCGACGGCGATGAGCAGGCGCAGCCATGCCGGGCCTCGCGGCAGTCGGTAGCGATGCGTGATGGCAAAGTGCCATATGAGAACGACGACATTCAGAGCCAGGAAGGCGATGTTGAACGGCATGGCCTATCCCTCCAGAAAGTTCAGCAGGGGCCAATACACGGCCCAACCGACAGAGGCGAACGCATAGCCCACGACACGCGGGATGAGGTTGTACCAAGTCCAGTCGGTGGCGGCTGCGAGGCAAAGGGCATAGGTTGCGGGAACGGCGACGAATTGAATGCCGATCAGAACAATGAGGATTGCGCCTTCGAGTTCGAAGGCGAGCTTGCGGAGTTTGTCGAGCATGAGATTTATTGGTTTTGGACGAGTCGTTTCAGGGCTCGCCGAATGGTTTGGTGGGTCATGCCTTCGAGCGAGCGAATCGCTTTGGAGCGCTCGGTCGTGGTAATCAATCGAAGAAGCCAAGCACATGAAATGAGGGCGATGGCCTTGTCGAAGGTTTCGACGACCGTCAGACTTTCGCCATAAAACGGTGCGAGGCCAGTGCGCTCGATCCGTACGGCGCTGCCTCCAAAGCTCACAGAGATTTCTGGATGCGAGGCCACCAGATCGGCTATCCGTTTCATCTTGCGCTCGATGTTCATGCGGGCCTTGACCAACAGTTCATGAGCGCCCTCGTTCATCGGAAGGGGAATTTGGGCATAGGACTCAGCAAAGACTTTGGCCAGATGCTTGGCACGCCCGGAATAAAGGCAAATGACGGTGCTGTCGGAGGACAAGAGACGCTCCTTAATTCGGAAGTTGATGCCAGTTGGATTCGCTATGGACGAAGATGTCGAGGTGCGATGACGGTTGTACGTGGATGGGGTGCGACGATTTGCTTTGCAGAACAAATGAGCGCGGCGTCAGGCGTCCGTTTCGTTCAAGGTTTGACAGGACGCTGGCGGCCATGCGAAGCATCAAGTTCGCGATCAGCTCGACGGATTGCTCGATCAGAGATTCAGGTTGTGAAAGTTGAGAGAAGAGCGTGATCGCGGAGTTGGGGCGAAAGCGAACGGCAAAATGTGCGGATGACTCTTCCTGCGCGTTGAGGAGCGTCAGGCGATTTTGCCCGTCGATTCGCAGACCGAAATATCTCAGATAAGCCTCATCGCGAAGGTAGTGGAAAATCCGCCTGCGGATTTCGACATTGATTTTGTTGTCCAACATGTCCAGATAACGATGAGCTCGGTGCACAGCTGTTGGCTTGGTGATGAGAGTCATTAGCTTTTCGATCTGCGATTTTGTATTGAAGGAAGCCAATGCCGGCTTAAGCCGTGGCTTCGACGCGGGCAGGCTCTTCGACCTCTGAACCGACTTCTTGACGCGCCGGCGCAGCTTCTTCGGTTTCCGAAGTCTTTGCGCGGACGGTCTCCTGTTTCGGAGCCTGAGTTTGGGTAGAAGGTGCTTCGGGCTTGTTGTCCTTCCGGGTCGTGGCGAGGTCGGTCTTCTCAAGCCGGTCATCGGCATGTTCGCGGCGGACCTTGGCCTCGATGGCGGCGGCGCGTTGGCCGAAGCCCGTCTTCCTTGCCTGATTGATGGCCTGAAGACGAATCTGGTGCAAATCCTGCACGAACTGCGAGAGATTCTTTTCCCAGGAGCGCACGATGTTCTTGCGCGTCTGGGCGCTCATGATGTGGTTGATCCAGCAGCCTTCGGCGCGGGAGATCAATCGGTCAAAGAGCTGCACGACGGTCATGAACTGCGCAGAGTGGGGCGTATGAAGCGGAGGCTCATAGAAGCGCTTGTGGTCATAAGCCGGAACCTGTTGGTCTTCGGCGATGCCCTTCACGGTTGCGATGCGCTGAAGTTCCTTGATAGAGGCGATCATTTGGGTTTCGAGCTCGCGGAACTCCTTCTCAAGCCGGAGTGAAATCTCTTCTGCAAGCTTGGTTCCGCCGATGGCCTCGATGACGAGCGTGCTGACGATGAGGCTCATGTTGACGCGCTCATAGTTGTTCTCAAAGAAAATCTGCGCACGGTCGGAGTAGAGGCACAGCGCCTGCTTCAAATAAGCTCGGGAGTGAGAAGAGCCGCCGTAGCGACGTTCGGAGCGTATGCGCGGAACGGTCTTGTCGGCATACATTTCGCGGCTGGCCTGACGGGCCTTGCGCTCGCGCACTGCGCGGTTGTCCGCCTTGACGGGGGCGGGTTTTCTAATGTCGGGCAGCGGCTGAGGTGCCTTTTCGGCGGTGTTCATGTCGCTTTTGACAAGTTCCAATGCAGCCTTTTCAACGATGGTCGTCTCCGAAAGGCTCTTGTCGGGTTCTTGAGTCATGGGGAAGGGCTCCCTGTGGGTTAGCGTGAGCAAAATTGCTCGCCTTCAGGGTAGCCGCCAATCGAAAGGAAAATGGCAGGCTAGAAAGCAGGTTTTGCTACGGCAAGCGTCATTCAAGGAGCGGAATGCCGGGAAGAGACGGAAGAGCGGAGCGCAGAGAGGTCTCGCTGGCCACTTTTCTTGCAAAAACGCACCCCAAAAAGCAGGATTTGCTTCCTGGCGCGTCACCGACCTTCGTTTGCCGTGCTAGGATCCCCTAACCATCTGACGAACCTTCTGGTTTGGGACAGACTAACCGTCGCTTCGCGACCCTGAGTTTTCTTACTTTTATTGACTCTGGTTAATCCCAAAAAAGTATTGAGTGACTGTAGGCGCTTCTCCTATAGACGTAAACACGGCGGCTTCCTTCATGGAATCCGTGCTGTGTCTTCTGTTGCAGCTCGCATTGGTTTTTTGACTGATGACGATTGACTGCCGGTCGACTCAAAGTTATTGCTTTGTGTTCGGTCGTTAATGTTTGGCGGTTGTCGATATCCTTGGTTCGCAAGGAATCGCTTCATGCCCTCTGTAAACATCTGCCGCCGCTTCATGCGTGCGATTGAGATGGGCGCTGACGTTCGAACTTCGGTTTGAGTTTCATGCGTTTATGTGCCGGCGGGCGAAACCTTGTGTTTCGATGGCGTCGATGATGTCAGGCCAGTGCTGAACCCCTTGAGGGACAGTCCACTGCCGAATTGCCCTTCAAGCACCGGAACTTGTTTCGGCGCGTATCCTAGGGCGCATTGTATGCATCAAGCCTGCAATGTCTTCAATAATCAACGCATTGTCGAGTTTCACTCCTCAATGACGCTTTTCAACATAGTTCGTAGCACCGCTCCATCCTCCAAGGGAGACGAACGGCGAGCGAATTAACTTTCGGCAATTTTGCCTATCAATGATCCCCGTGGGAACAACTGATTCCCATAGGGGCGTTCGGTTGTCTTCGGGGTTCACAACCTACAGGAGACAACTATGTCAACGACGACTTCCGACAAGAACACCGCCACCGTCCTCAACAACGGTCCGGTCTATTACACGGAAATCACGGGTTCCGCCTTCGAACATGTCATCAACGATGACGGCTCGGAGTACAAGTTCAATCCCGCCTGGAAATGCACCGGTTTCGCCGATTCGACGAATTCCCGCATCCCCAAGCGTGATCCGAACTACGTGTTCAATACGACGCTTCTGCAAGACCTCCTCATCTTCCTTCTGTACCCGCAGGGTACGGCCCTCTGGCTTACCGGCCCGACGGGTTGCGGCAAGACGAGTGCGGTGATGCAGGTAGCAAGTCGTTTGAACTGGCCCGTTTTGGACCTGACCCTCAACAATAGATTCGAGTTCGGCGACCTTCGTGGTCAATGGGGCTTGACTCAAGACGAGGGACAGGAACATGCCACCATGAAGTACATCCACAACGCATTGCCTCTCGCAATGAAGAACGGATGGATTCTGGTACTCAACGAAGCCGACCTTGCCTCTCCGGGCGAGCTCTCGGCTTTGAATGACGTGATCGAAGGCCGCAACCTTCTGATTGCTGAGAATAAGGGTGAAGCCATCAAGCCTCATCCGATGTTCCGTCTGATCGTTACTGGCAACAGCAATGGTGCGGGCGACGACTCTGGTCTTTATCAGGGCGTGCAGCAACAGAACGTGGCCGCCATGGACCGCTACAGAATGCTCAAGGTTTCCTATCCGACTGCCGGTGTGGAAGAGGGCATTTTGAAGAACGTTTCCCCAACGATTGATGCCAACATTCGCAAGCTCATGTGCAAGTACGCACAGGAAATGCGCAAGGCGTTTATCGGTACGGAAACTTCGCAGGCGACCATTTCGATTCCGTTCTCCACGCGCAGTCTGGTGAATTGGGCTTCCACGCTTCAGTTCTACACGATGGCGAAATGTCCCCTCAAGAAGTCGCTTGAACTCTTCTTCCTCAACAAGTTGAGCCCTGAAGAGTGCCAAGCCGCCAATGCCATTGCTCTTACCGTTTTCGGTGAGACTTGGAATCAGGCATAACTTCTCGATTGGCATAGTCGCAATCATGGCTACGCTTTCTTCCCTGCACTAGTGGGGATGCTTCATGACCTCCCTCGGGGATGCAAGATTCCCGATTGGGAGGATTGTGTCCCCGGAGGAGGTTGTTTTTTTCAACCTTCCTTCATAAGGACACATGTCATGACTGAAATGACGCAAACCCCCGCTATCGCGCCTGTTGCTCAGGCCAACGCCTCTTCGATGTCTCTCTCCCTTGTAGAACGCATGGCCGAAAGACTCAACGTCGAATCCGGAAAACTCTGGGCGACGTTGCTTCAAACGTGCTTCAAGCCCAACAAGGACGGAGAAGGCTTCACCAACGAAGAGGTCATGCTCATCCTCCTCATTGCCGAACAGCTCAATCTCAATCCGCTTCGCCGGGAGATCTGGGCTTTCCGTGGCAATGGCGGCGTGCAGCCCATCGTCAGCATCGACGGCTGGAAGGCCATCATGCTGCGTCAACCGTCGTTCGATGGCTATGAAGTCCGATATTCGGAAACGCTTGTGGAAATCGAAGGGTTGGGCAAGTTGCCGGAATGGGCCGAATGCACCATTTGGTTGAAGGGTATTTCTCACCCGACGACCGAACGCGTGTATTTGAGCGAAGTCTTCATGCCTACGAGCCCTGTTTGGCGCAAGTCTCCGCGTCGCATGCTCCATCATCGCGCCCTCATTCAGGCGATTCGTTTCTCCTTCCAAGTCACCGGTATTTCCGATGTCGCTGTTGGAGATGACGGCTCCTTGATTGATGGCAACGATCTCATGTACGGCAGCGTGAATGCAGGTCAGGTTCAGCCGAATTTGGTTAGAGCCATCCCTGCGAAGCCGGCCAAGCTGGTAACGGTGGACAAGGAACGTTTCAATGAAATTGCAGAAAAAGCCATCACCATGGCTCGATCCCGCAATGACTACGTTCCTGCGTTCAAGTTTGCCGAGACGCTTGAAGCGACTGCACGTGACTACGTGAAGGGTCGGCTTCAGGAAGCACGAGATGCAGATCTTCGTGCAGCCATGATGACGGTGGAACCTTCCGAGTCCGGCGGCGATGTTGAATCATTCTTCAATGCCGTTGACGCTCAGGAAGTGCCTCAGCCCCGCATGGACGCCTTTGCATAAGACCGTGAGACCCTCGGGTTGACGGTTCTGTTATCTGCCCTCCGGTTGCATGCCTCGTGTTTGCAGCCGGGGGCGCATGAATGGAGATGATGATGTTTTACATCGAGTTGGATCAGCGCAGCGATGCGTGGTTTTCGTGGCGCGAAAAAGGAATAACGGCAACTGAAGCTGTGGCGATTTCCAGACATTCACCCTATATGACGCCTTGGCGCGTATGGGCGGAAAAAACGGGTAGAGTCGCACCGGCGGACTTGTCAAAAAATCCCAACGTCCAGTATGGCATCAGCCATGAGGACGAAGTTCGCAGCCTTTTCATGCAAAAGCATGTTGATGTCGTCATGCCAACGTGTGGAGAGTTCGAAGACAACCGAATTTTCCGTGCTTCGTTTGACGGCCTCAATTCATCCGGGGAACCTGTGGAAATCAAGTGTCCCTCGGATTCGACCTTGGAAGATGTACTTGCACGCCGAGAAAAGTCTGATGCCTATCAGCTTTATCAGTGGCAGGTGCAGTGGCAGATCATGGTCGCCGGCGCAAAGCGCGGATGGCTGGTGTTCTATCTCGGCAACGACAAAATCATGGATTTTGAAGTGGCCAGGAATGACGCCATGATCTCGGAAATGCAGACGGCATGTCAGCAGTTCTGGGAGAAGAACATCCTGCGCGACAAAGCTCCGGACAAAATTCCAGAGCGCGACGTGTTCGTACCCAAGGGCGATGATCTCATCGCTTGGGGAAGGGCCGCCACCGACTACCGAAGAATCAAAGAGGAGATTGATCGACTCACGGCTCTTTTGGAGGAACCCAAGCAGCGTCTTCTGACGTTGATGGGGAACTACAAAAATGCCGATTTCTACGGGGTCACCGTCTGTCAGTACACGCAGAAGGGAAGCATCGACTACAAACAGGTGCTTGCCAAACGCGGTTTGCTTCTGACGGAACAGGAATTGGACACCTGCCGACGCAAGTCGAATGAAGTTCAAAAAGTGAGTTTGAGCAAGAGTGAGTTTCCTCAGAATTTCATTCCTGAAAAGAATGAGGAAATTTGCGAAGCCATTCGCACGATCCAGACAGATCGCAACAATCTGTGCTGGTAGTTTTTGAGTGTTGTTTGAAGCGATGAGTCCATCGTCGCTGTTTCCTCCTCACCGCATGCGCCCCCTGCGCCGGTTCCACAAATTTCAGAGATGAAATGGAATCGAGGCGCATGACGCCTTGGTGAGGCCCCGAAGAAAGCAATTTCGGAGGGTGTAAAACAAAACCCGCTGTCTGGTAAACAGCGGGTCTTGGAAAAGGAGATAGCGATGAAACTCACAATCACCTCGCTAATCTCTACTGACATCATAGCACACGGCTTTTTGCTGGACATCCCCGAAAGGTGGATTCTGGTGGGGCTGGTACTAGTTGTCATTAGGGTGACAAGACGGTAAGCGCAGCCGCAAGGCATTTGTGAACCGTTCGGGATCGTGTTGATAAAGCACGATCTCGCACTCTTTTTTCTACGGACAAGGTGGTTCTGCGTTAAATCGCAGGCTCCGAATCCACAATCGCCCGACAGGGGACCATTCCCCTACGGGTGAATTGTGTCCCCTGAAGGGTTTCTTTTAATCCTTAAGGAGGACATTATGTCGAACAACGTTAAAACGAGCACGAGTGAAGCCGCCGCCAACTGCGTAGCACTTCCCCAGGACTATCTGACTAAGAATTTGGTGATTTTTTACCTGTTCTTCCGACAGTGGACGGGTTCCGTCGCCATGACTCGCGCCGATTATTCGGACGGGATCAAGGACGGTACGCTGCCGCCTGACGAAGTGACGGCAAATTACGGCCAGAAGAGAGTCATCGACCCGAAGCATCTGAGAATTTTCGAAACGCTCAAAAAGCGCGCCGAAACGGTTCTGAATGACAATGGGTTGCCGTTCTGCAAGGGCTATGCCATTCCAGTCAACAAGGCCCAGGAAGTGGCGGATGCGATCAGAGTCATTGCCGAGGACTACAACGCCAAGCGCGATGAGTTCGTTCGGGACATGCCTCAGCGCTGTCAGGAATGGATCAATCAGAATCCGGCATTTGCCGCGAGAATGGTGGTCCCAAGTCCTGTCGTGATTGCAGAGCGCATCAATGCGGACTTCTCACTCTGTCAGTTCGTGCCGGTGAACGCAACCATCGACAAAACTGGTTCTCTGAATCGAACTGTCGGCGGTTTGTTCGAAGAAGTGCTTCGCGACATTTCCAAGCGGTCAAAGTTGCTTCTCCATCGTTCGGTTGTTGGCAAGCAACCAGAGGATCTTTCTCAGAGAACCCTCTCGACCCTGAAGGTCATGCGTGAAAAGCTCACGAGTCTTCAGTTCCTCAACAGCGGCGTTCGTCCGTTGCTTGAGCTTCTGAATCGTCTTCTGGCGATCATGCCGACCAAGGGAAAATTCTCGACGCAGCAGTTCAACATCCTTTCGGGGGCGTTGGGTCTGATGTGCGATGAATCACTCCTCAATGAGGTCGCCACCGGTCGTTTGACGCTCGACCAATACGTCAGCAATTCGTTTGGGACCACCATCATGCCGATGTCGAATCCTGATCCCGTACTGTTGAATGCAACGCCCGTTGCTTCGCAGCCCGAGACGGCTTCGATGTTTGTGATGACCCCGACTGCCGATGAAAAGGCCGAAGTGACTGCACCGACGAATGTTGTTGCAGAAACTGAGGCAACCGCAAAGGTTGAGGAAGTGGCCAAGGAAGCTGAAAAAGCCCCTGAAGCGACTGTTCTTGACCCGACCGGCCTTGATGATGTGGATTCCGTGCTGGCTTCCTTCTTCGGATCGCCTTCCGAAGATGCGAAGGTGTCCGAGTTCGAACATGAAGAATCGACTGAAGAGGTTTCGACCAATTCTGTTGAGGAAAACATGCTCGACGAAGATGTCCCGCCGGCCCCGCCCGTCATCCATCTCTCGGCTTTCTAACGAAAAGCTGTTCAACAACCTCCCGCGCTTGCGAGAACCTTCTCGCAAACGCGGGGTGTGTTCTCAATGGTGCGGGTTCCTTTTTGGAGTTCATAACCATGAGAATGCAATCTGACTTTCTTAAAAGCCTTCCCATTACCGCTGGCATTATCGGTAACAAGCTTGGCGTCGAAGTCTGCATAGGCAACTGTGCGAAGACCGACGGTCAAACCATCACGTTGCCTGCGACGCTCGATGAGCGCGACATCTCACGCAACGAACTATTGGGTTTCCTCATTCACGAGGCTGCTCATGTTCGCTTCACGAAGATGTTTAAGCACAGCGAGTTGTCCAACTTGCTTGCACAGTGTCCCATTGCGTTTTCGTTGCTCAACTGCATCGAGGACGCACGCATTGAGAAACTGATTTGCAAGGAGTATGCCGGTGCGAGATTCCTCCTCGATCAGGCTCATGAATCGGCATTGGTCGAAATGTGCTCACCCGAGTACAAGTGGAATGCGCCGACCGCACTGGGGATGTACCTTCTGCTCCGCTGTGAACAGTCGTATCACCCAGAGGTCACGCCGACCACGGACGCCGTGCGCAACAAGTTCGTCCAATTCTTTGGCGAAGACATTGCCAAGGCTGTCGATAAGGAGCTCGAATGTTTCCCGAAACTGACATCCACCCGCGACGTAATCAAGTGCGTCAACCGCATCATTTCTCTCTTGCAGTCCAAATTGGACGACATGAAGCAGGATGCACAACAGGATGGACAGTCGGGTTCGGGGCAGGAGGACTCGGAAAACGACAAAGCCGGTGAACAGCAAGGTTCATCCGGCCAGTCCAATGCCTCTCAAAGCTCGGACGGCAGTTCTTCTCAACAGAACTCTGGCGACGGCAACAGTTGCGCAGGTTCTCAGGAAGGTTGTTCGGGTCAGGAGTCGAATGCAAATTCGTCTGCAGAATCCAATGATGGCGACGGCAATTCATCAAGCTCGGCTGAACAACAGCAGAGCGGGAAGAATGGCTCCGCCACTGCCGATGACAAAGCTGGAGCAGGCAAGAAGAAGGGCACAAAAAAAATCGAGCGGTCTCTTACAAGCACTTTGAGCAATCGTTGCCGCATCGACGAGTCGTTCGATTTGTCGAAGGCGATCCAGAAAAAGCTCAATGAGCTCAAGAAAGATGACCCCGATGCTGCAGGTTGTGGCAGTTCAAGCCCGACAACTTATGGCAAGGTTGTGCCGCCGATGACTTACATCCCGTCGATGGAAAATCGACAAACCTTGAAAAAGGGCAATGAAAGACTTGCAAGGGCGAAGATGGACAGCGTGGTCGCTCGCAGAGCGCTCCTCGGCATCCTTCAAGCCAAGTCACGCGAAGGTGTCTACACGGCCAATTCCGGACGTCGCATCCAAGTCTCGCGTCTATCTCGTTTGACGACGGGATCGACGAAGATCTTTGAGCGTCGCGAGGAAGTGCCGGCCATTGACACGTCGGTCAGCCTGCTCCTCGATCTTTCGGGTTCGGTGGGTAAGGCAGACGACATGGCCATCCGTGCTGCACTGGCACTGATTTATGCCATGCAGTCGATTCCAAAGACGAAAGCGGCGCTCACGGTTTTTCCAGGGTGCATCGGCCAAAGGGGAGAAGCGTGCGTCACGATGATCCCCTTTGGAAGCAAGCCGGAAAAGTATGCACACGGCATCGGCTCACTGACGTCTGGGGGAAGTACGCCGTTGGCGGAAACCCTCGTACAGACGTGTGTCGAGCTCTCCAAGCGACATGAGCATCGAAAGATCATCATCGTCGTGACGGATGGGTGTATCAATGAAAACGCAAGAACCATGCTTGCAAAAGTGGCCAAAAGCGGCATGACGCTCGTCGGCATCGGTGTAGGCCAACACTTGGCTTCAAATTTCTTCAGTGAGGCCTTCCCGATCAGTGCTGTTATCAAGGATTTTTCTGAACTTCAGAATGCCTTGATGAACATCAGCAAGCAGGTTCTTCTGCACAACAACTGAGACTCCTTTTCGAGTCGCGGTCTTTTCTTTCTTTAACCCCGTGGGGAAACGGATCCCCATGGGGGTGAAGTTCCCCGCATCTTCAACTATGGAGTTTCAAATGTTGAACTATCGTTCTTTCGCTCAGGTCATTCTGGTTGGTGTGTTGGGTCACAACGCCCAGGTCCGTCAAACCAAGTCTGGTTCCGCCATGCTCACCTTCTCGGTTGCCACCAAGTCGTCTGTCAAGCAGGCGACCGGCGGCTATCAGACGGTGACGACTTGGCATGACTGCCTGATGTTCGGTCCCCGCTCGGAAAAGCTCGCATCCGCCCTTCTCAAGGGAACGGTCGTGAGCCTTCAGGGCAGCCTCAACTATCGCGAAGTGGAACTGAAGAACGGCTACAAGGGCAAGACCTGTTCGATCCTCGTCGAGGACGTGCAGATTCTTGCAGAGGGCAAGGCTCAGGCTCCGGCTAGAGCTCAGACCGCCAGAACTGCCGGTGCGCCCGCACAGGCTTCTGGAGCGCCGGATGAAGTGGTTTACGCCGCGTCTTCCGGCATGGTCTCCGAAGACGAGATCCCTTGTTAACTTCAAATCGACCGTAGGTCGATTGCCCTTTGGGGACGCATATCCCCGAAGGGGCATCACTGTGTCCCTTTTTTCGTTGATTCCCTTCAGGGGTTTGACATCCCTTGAAGGGTGCCACGCCTCTTGAAGGAATCGACTCAATTCTTTTCAAGAGAGTGAGAAAAATGTCACAGTACAAGATAGATGCTGAAGTGGTGTTGAAGGCGGCCTCCGGGCGTTGGGACGAAGTGTTGAGCAGTCTTGCTCCCGCACTCCGACCAGCACTCAAAGCCGCCCCAAACCACGTTGCCTGCCCGATCCACGGCGGAGAAAACGGCTTTAGATTCTTCAAGGACTATAGAGTGTCCGGCAGTTGCATCTGCAATACCTGCGGAGCATTTGACGGCATTCATATTCTGATGGCGGTCAACAGCTGGAACTTCTTCACTGCGCTGAAGGCGGTCAACGATTTTCTGCGGGTGCCGGAAGGCATCTCGCCGGAGTCTCAGATCGAAACAATCGACGGCAAGGTGACGTTCATCGGGATGAGCAAGCTCAAGAGCGGCAGTTCCTGTTTCAACGTCGTGCTGAATCTCCAAGACGGCACAGAGAGGAGACTTTGGGGCAAGGATCTGCAAAGAGCCTGCGCTGAATCCGAACTCGCCGTTGGAGATAACGCTCGTCTTTCTTTGCTCGGCACGCGTACGTTCACGTACAAAGGCCGGGAATGCCAGCAAAAGCTCTGGTCGGCAAGAAAGATGCCGTCGGACCGCGAGCTTGAGGAAAAGGCGCAGAAAGCCAACGATGAGGCAATTCGCAGAGCGAATGCCATCAACGACAAATGGATTTCTGCCAATCCTGTTCGCTCGTACGAGGCGTCTCAGAAGCCGCTTCTGACGTATCTGGCCAATCGCGGGATCACCCCTGCGAGAGGTTCCAGAATACTCAGAAACATGCGCTTTCTGCCCGCTGAGACCTATGTGGATGAGCACGGAAAGACTGTCGGGAAGTATCCCTGCATGGTCTGTGCGGTTCGTAACGTGGAGGGGAAACTCATCACGCTGCACCGCACCTACCTAACTCAGGATGGCGTGAAATTGGCGGGCTACGGTCCAGCCAAGAAGCTGATGGCTCTGCCCGAGGGTGAGACCATCAATGGGGCCTTCATCAGTTTTGGTGAAGTGAACAAGGAGGACGGCATTCTCTGCATTGCTGAAGGAGTCGAAACGGCTCTTTCGGTCGCAGTGGCTACCGGCTATCCGTGTGTCTCCTCCATCTCTGCGCATGGGATGACTGCTGTCGAACTGCCGGAAGCCGTCAAGGCTGTCTTTATCTTCGCGGATAGGGACAAGTCGCAGACGGGGCAGAACGCAGCAATCAAGCTTCGAGACCGTCTCCTCGAATCCGGGATTCCGTCAGTCATTTGTCTGCCGAGTCCCGACATGCTCGTGTTGAATGAAAAGGGGGTTGATTGGAACGACGTCATCAGACTTCGTGGACCGTCGGCCTTTCCTTTCTATCGCGAGCTCACGTGTGAATCTTTCTAACTGAATTTCTCAGGCAGAACGCTTCACTTTTTTTCATCAACCCCTACGGGAAGATCCAACTTCCCGTAGGGAAGATGGGTCTTCCTCGCGGGACAACTCCCAAAAAGGAAAACCAAAATGTCGTTCAATACGAATCATCATGACTACTCTAAGCTTCTCGCAAACCTTTCGGCACGTCTCGAACGTTGCTTGAAGGCCGAACCGGAAGTGGATCATCGTCATGAACTTGCGCTCATCAGTGCTGAAGCACAGATCATCAACCGCCATCTCCTCGATCAATTCATCGCGAGCCTCGACAACGAGGACTCCGAAGACTTGGCTGAGGCGAGCAATGCGGCGGGCAGACTGGCTCACATCGCGTACAACCATACGCTCAAAGCCTGAAGTCCGACTCTTGTCGAAACCGTCTTTCGTCGTCCCATGGACGACGGGAGACGTATCAAGGGAGATTGATGATGCAATGCACTGGTGCAGTAGCAATCAGAGAATCCGTTCGAGATTTTTCGAACGAACTTCTCAGGCTTGAAACCGATCCCTGCCGCATCGAACGCGTCAAAACGCTTGCAAACCAAATTCGCAATCTGATTTTGCACGCGTCCGTTAACAGGGAACCGCTCTTGGATGAGGCTCGATGTTGCGCAGAAATGCTCAACCGTTTGAGCCGACTCAAACGGAGGTGAGGAATGGCGATACGTTCATTTCTGCACCCCGGTCTGGAACGGTTTGCGAGAACCGGAGACACCTCAGGCATCGTGGCACAGCACGCGCCGAAGCTCAATCAACTGCTCGCGCAGTTGTCATTTAGCGGCGGTTCGTCTCTACACCTGAAACAGGTCCCTGGTTTTCACTCGGTCAAGCTGAAATTTCAAACCGAACTTTATGCGGTCAAGGTCAACGCAAGTTGGCGTCTGATTTTCCGGATTGAAAACGGTGAGATTTGTGATTTGGATTATGTCCAGTATCACTAACCCAATAGAGAGAAGCTGTTGATTTTGCAGCCGATCTTTGTTTCGAACGCAATTTCATGCGTTCGACCCGCGCAAGCGGGATCCTTCTTGTCAACCCTATGGGGATGCCTTCCCTGTAGGGATTGGTATCCCCTTCCATTGGAGATAGCAATATGAAAGAAGAACTTTACCGTGAGTTCGAGCGCGTCTGTGCGCTCTTCTTCGAAGATCTGGACAGATTTGTCCAAGCTTCCGAAGCGGAAGTCAAACCGATGCTGTTCGACGATCTGCGTCGTCTGACGCCTCTGGCTCAAGACGAGTATGGCAAGCGCGATCCTGTTTTTCTCAAGCAGCTTCGCAACCGCCTGCCGCCCGTCGATGTGAGTCACGCCCTCTGGGATCGACTGATCTGGGATTGCCATTTCGCCGAGGCTCTGCTCGATCAACTTGACAGCCATCCAGTTGCCAAGAGGATTGTCGAAGAGTTCCGGCAGAAGGCACGAATAGCTGTCGATGCCATCGACGCTGCGGGCTATGGCGCAATGGATGAATTGGATCAACCGTTCTTCCGAGTGCCTTGAAAACGAGACTACGATGCCGCTCAGACGAGCGGTAGTCGTCATTCCTATCCACCCTGACGGGGACATCAATCCCCGCACGGGCATGGTGTCCTCTTTTCTTTTTGGAGAACATCATGGTTCAAGTTGACTTTTGCAATCCTGCCAACAACGAGACGCCCTTAGCGGCGCTCTCATTTCTCGTACATGCTCATCTCGAAACCATTTCGGGCTGGGTTGAGGACTTTGAAATGGGCGCTGTGGCGGCTGCAAAGAAGTCTGAGGCATTCGATGTCGCACTCAATCACGATTGCGATTGGGAAACCTACGACGCGATGCAGGTAGATTGGAGCTTTGCAGAAACCATCCTCAAAGCTACGTCCGGTCTGAAGCTAGGTGATTCGCTCATCGAGCGTCGGCTTCGCGACGATCTCATCGCGCTCGCTGCTTTAGTGCGCGTGATGACGACGTTCTTCGAAGTCGTATCTGCCGACATTGCCGCCTACATTCACGACTGATTTTTTTGTTCAACCCGTTGGGGCCACATCCCCGACGGAGATGCGGCCCTCTTTTCCAGGAGTCGCATCATGGGTTACTACTCGGATGTTTCACTCGTCCTCAAGAAGGACGACTTTCCCAGACTTCAAGCCCTTTCTTCCGTATGCAAAAGCGACTACGTCGCCTATGCCGATGACGTCAAGACGTTCACGCGTCGGGACGGGAAGGACTGGGTTCAATTGATCTGGGACGCTGTCAAATGGTATCCGGAGTTCGATGAGGTCAAGGTCATCCAAGACTTCATTGCCGGCGTTCCGCATGAACTCATCGTGCGCGGCGAGGACGGCGATCTCGATCATGAGAACTCGACCAGTCTTCCTGACATGTTTTGGGCTTAACGACCAAAGCAAATTTTTCAACCCTTATGGGGACATCAATCCCCGTGCGGGCGAGATGTCTCCTCTCTCTTTGGGAGGTATCTCAAAATGTCTGAAGTCGTTGCTGAAAGCGTGCAAACGCAATCCGACGGAACGCTTTGGGCCATCACGGTGCAAACGGTCGACGAAGGTGATTTCGGTTTCGAAGTTGAGTCTCAGGTCAAAGACCCGGATTCGATTTCGTGGAGGTCGCTCGATGTCGTCGGCCCCTTCACACGTCTCGTAGAGGCGATTGAGGAGGCCGAACGTCTGTACCGAGGGCACAAGTTGCTACTCGTTTAACTTATCACCCCTTGGGGAACATGCTTCCTCATCGGGGCAGGTGTTCCCCTTTTTTATTCCCTTAAAGGAGAACACTATGCTTGATAGTCAATACATCCGTTACGATGCAACTCGTACCCGGAAAATTACCGTTCAATATCAGGATTTCTTCGACGAAACTGCAATGCAGGATGTCGTGTACTTCGGTCTTCGAATCTACACGTGCATCGATTCTGTTGCAGAGATCTTTGGTGTTGAGACGGAAAAAGACGACGCAGTTGTGCGCGCAGCTCATCTCGAAGCCCTTCGCAGAGGGGATCACGTCTTCTTCATGGAGTTCGGTCGCCATTCCGGTGACTGGTTTAGACTTCATCAGACGCGACCGACTCGGAGTTGGGATTCAGCGTGCTGTGGCATCTGCATCGTTCCTCACGACAAGTGGCTCAATGCCATGCCCCGCAAGACGTATGCGAAGACATTTGTCTTCAAGACGCTTTGCGACGCGTTCAATGAGCGCGTGACGGGCATTCTCAATGGCTGGGTCTATGAAGCTATCGTAACGTTTGAAGATGGCGATTCGTTCTCAATGGCAAACTTTCTCAGTCCCGAAGAAGCTCTTGAATGTGCGATGTCCGAGTATCCGGACATCAAGTATTCCGAGTGGGATTTCGAGTGCGAGCAAGTCTACCGGTTGGCAACGAAAACAACTTCTCTAGCGGCTTAAGTGGCCAACGGAGAGGTTGACACTGTCGCCATGTGATTCAGTTCGCAAGAACTGCCTGCTCAAAAGGCGCACACTTCCCGAAAGGGCGGTGATGCGCCTTTTGGCGTTTTTGGGGACCGCTACGTTTTAAAGTCCGAGATTCCATTGATCTCTATAGAGCCCGACCCAACCTCTGCCCTTTTCGTGGTAAGGAACGGCTTTAAGTTTGGCCTTCTGTACATCCGTGAGAAAAGATGCTGTCAGAATCTCCATAGGCAATATGTAATCCGCCCATTTTTGCATCGCCTCGATGCGCATGTCCATGAAGTCGTCGCGCAAATAGGAACGCGTGGTGGCGTTAGGGCTAACGGCGTGCATGAGTGACAATTCGGCGACCTCGGACGAGATGTTGTTGCGCGCACACCAGTTCCTAAAGTTAGACCTCGTGCCATGAAGACTGGTACAAACCGTTCCCATGAATTTGCGAACATTGTCCTTGTGTAGTTTAGTGCCGTCGTTTCTTAAGAAAATGAGCGTTGAGGAATTGGTATTGAGATTTCGTATTTCATTAATAATCCAAAGGGCTTGCTTTGAGAGTGGAATTATAAAAGGATCTCCCTTTTTGAACTTTTTTCTCTCTTTTGGCAAGACGATTGTGTTGTTGTTTAAATTAATTTCTGTCCAAGAGAGGTCGCAACATTCATTGACTCTCGTCGCTAATACAACGGTTAGCATGATCATCAATGGAAGTAATGCTTCAGGGAACCACCAATGCCATACCGCCATAAGTTTGAGAAAGTGCTGTAACTCTTCATTTGTTGTGCAGCGTTGATGTTGTGTTTCATGTATTTTTCCATAAGGAGGAAGATACATATCCAAGTTTTGTTTAAAAACAGCAGGATTGTCGCCCTTATATAATCCTTCTTTTTTTGCATAAGCAAAAATAGATTCAAGTACAAGACGCAGTTTTAATGCTGTAGGGGGTATTCTCATCCACAAAGGTTTGAGAAAGTCGGCAATGTCTTCTGTTGTTATCTTGGCAATGGGCATATCGCCCAAGACCGGCATAATGTATGTGTATGGCAGATGAGTATATTTGCGTTTTGAATTTGCTCCGTGCAATTGTTTTGCATTTAAAATGATAGGGAGTAGTTTGTCATAATATTCATGTAATGTTACGGTTTTACGTTCAATTTCTTTTTTATTGTCGTCACGAACTTCCTTTGGGTCTAGTCCCTGAATAAGCAACAGGCGGCATTGGGCGGCCTTCTGTTTAGCTACTGTAAGAACTTCTTTTGAAAGAGCGCCGAGATATATTTCCCGTCGCTTCTGTGCGAACGTGTAGATGAATGAAATGTAACGACGAGCGTCTCGTACGATTAGGTAAAGGTTGTCTTCCAGACGATACTTCCCGGGCGGGAGTGTTCTCATCTCTTTGAGTGTGTACATGACGCAATCTCTCCAACAAAACGGATGATTAATTGTGTGCCCCCTCAGATTGCCCCACAGGACCTCGATGATCCATCAATGCCACAGGAGAACGGAGGGAGAACTCAAAAGTGATGATACAGGGGGGTAAGCCTGTTAGACAGGTGAATGCGGCCGAGAAGAGAACCGCATCGGAACTCGAAAATGTTTGGATACTATTCTTTTCGAAAACAAAGTAGTGGACTATGCAAAGGGCGCCCTTACGGGTGACTGGGGCGACGTCTGGGGTGTGGCAAGGGGTTGATGCACAATCGTTTGCGTCTTTGTTGACGTACGCTGCAGCTTGACTGTGCGACATGAAAAAGCTCCCTTTTCGGGAGCTTTTTTATTATTCTGAGATTGACTGTTGAAATGAACAGTTGTTTTGCAAGTTATCGTGCTGAAGGTTGTCCTTCGGCAGCGTTCCTCAGAGCGTGCCGGCCCTCAGTTCCCTTGCGAGCCATTCGATGCCCTCCCGGTAGCCGTCGATGCCGTGGCCGATGATCGTGTGCTTCGCGGCGAGCGACACGTAGGAGTGGTGTCTGAAGGCCTCGCGGGTGGAGACGTCGGAGATGTGCACCTCCACGGTCGGGATGGCGGTCGCCTTGAGGGCGTCGAGAATTGCGACGCTCGTGTGCGTGTAGGCGGCGGGGTTCATCACGATGCCGTCGACGCCGTCGAACCAAGCCTGTTGGATGCGGTCGACGATGGCGCCCTCGCAGTTGGACTGGAAGAGTTCGCACTCCGCGCCCGCTGCGGCGCACCAGTCCTCGAGCATGCTGCAGAGATCCTTGTAGGTCGTGCTGCCGTATATCGAGGGCTCGCGAATGCCCAGGAAGTTGAGGTTGGGCCCGTTGATGATCAGAAGTTTCACGACTTTTCTCCGATGATCTGCCGAACTGCGTCCTCAACCGTTCGGCTTGTGATGATGCGGTGGGCGAGGGCGCGGTAAATCGGCTCCCGCTCGGCAAAAATGGCCTCGACGCCGCGTGCGAGCGAGACGGGACGCCCGGCGGACGGCAGCTCCTCAAGCGGACGGTGGAGCCAGAAGACGAGGCCGTTGCGCTGCAGGAGCCGGCGGTTGCGCTCCCGAAGCACGGAGCCTCCGCCCGTGGCGATGACGAGACTGTGTCCGGCGGAGAGCTCCTCGATCACCTTCGATTCGAGGTCGCGGAAATGCGCCTCCCCGTCCCGGACGAAGATGTCCGGAATCGACCGTCCGGCCTTTCGGACGATCAGCTCATCCACGTCGACGAAGGGACGGTGGAGGAGTTCCGCCAATCGTCTTCCGACCGTCGTCTTGCCGCTGCCGGGCATGCCGACGAGGACCAGATTCGAGAACTGCAGCGTCATGTCCTTCAGGATGTCCTCCGCGGCCGCATCGGGCAGCGCATGGCCGAGAAAGCGTTCGGCCGCGGCCTTGGCCTGCATCACGAGCATGGAGAGCCCGTTTTCAGTCGGCAGGCCGCGGCTTCGGGCGAGCTGCATGAGCTCGGTGCAGGCGGGGTTGTAGATGATGTCGAGCACGCCCTCGAGCGCAGGGAAGGTCTCGAGCGTTTCGAGCGGCGAGGCGTCGCAGGTCGGATGCATGCCCACGGGCGTCGTGTTGACGATGAGCTGTGCGTCCGCGTGCCGGTCAAGATTTCCGTAGTTGTCGGGCCCAGAGCGCGAGATTGTCGTGACCGAGGCCGCGCCGAGATCGCGCAGCACCGCGCGGACCGTGAGGGAGGCGCCGCCAGACCCGAGCACCAGACATTTTCGGCCCTTGGGCGAGAGCCCCGCGCGCTTGACCATCCAGGCAAAGCCCGCATAGTCGGTGTTGTCGCCGAGAAGTCCGCCGTCGGGGAGCCTCACGATCGTATTGACGGAGCCGATTGCCGCCGCTCGCGGCGTCAGTTCCGTGCAGTGCTTCATGACCGTCTTCTTGTACGGGATCGTGACGTTGAGGCCTTGAAAGTCCCCTGACGTCAGGAACGGGCCGACCTCGTCCTCCGTGAGCTCGATCAGGTCGTAAGGATATCCGCCGAGTTTTGCGTGAATCTCGGGGGAGAGACTGTGGCCGAGCCTGGCGCCGATCAGGCCGAATCGCTGCTTCATGTCGGGCTCCTCCTTCATCGGGCGGTCCGCACGGGAGCGTCGGGCAGCCTGGCGGGGGCGTCGAGCAGGGCGTCAAGTGCGACGATTGCCGCGACGGCCTCGACGACCGGCACGGCTCTGACGACCACGCACGGGTCGTGACGGCCCGTGATCCTGAGGTCGGCGTCGCATCCGCCGCTCAGCGAGACCGTGTGCTGGCTTTGTCCGATCGAGGGCGTGGGCTTGAGCGCAACCCTGAAGACCACGGGCATCCCCGTCGTCATGCCGCCCGCAATGCCGCCCGCGCGGTTGGTGAGCGGCGTCACGGCCCCTTCGCGCATGCCGTAGGGATCGTTGTTTTCGGATCCCCTGAGCAACGCCGCACCGAATCCCTCGCCGAATTCAACGCCCTTGACGGCGGGCACGGCGAAGACGGCCTGGGCGATGCGCCCGTCAAGCCCCTCGAAGAGCGGTCCGCCGAGTCCGACGGGCAGGCCCGAGATCATGCACTCGACCGTTCCGCCGATGCTGTCGGCCTCCTTGCGCGCGGCCTCGATCTCGGCCGCCATGGCGGCGGCCGCTTCGTCGGAGAGCGCGACGGGCGAGCGCGCGAGGCTCGCCTCGATCGTTTCGGACGACTCGCCCATGGGGTCGTAGGGTCGGTCTTCGGCCGCGCCGACCGAGCGCACGTGGGCCGCAATGCGGATGCCGCGTC
>OOCN01000236.1_pt1 | contig 56789 bp, 46 predicted proteins | sample 1671361 | NCBI WGS metagenome assembly OOCN01 (sample SAMN06348149, study PRJEB24527) | human gut metagenome | biome: human gut; feature: ankylosing spondylitis patient; material: feces | host: Homo sapiens | place: China | collected 2015-10
TCTTCCGATCTCAGCACAGGGCTGCCCGGGGTGCCGTCGGGTGCGGCCGGCCGCCGGATCGTGTCCGGCGCGGCACCGATCGCCAGCGCCTCCAGCGTCTGGCGGGTCAGGCAGGGCTGGTCCCCCGGCAGAAACACACACCCCTGCAGGCCGGGCTGCTGCGCCAGCAGCGCGGTCAGGCCAAGGCGCACCGTATCGCTGCGGCGCGGCTCGGCATGGCGCAGCACGGGGAAACCCTCTGCGCGGCAGAGGGCTTCGACCTCGGCTGAGCGGGTCACGGCAATGCGCCCGGCAAACACCGGCGCGGCGGCCAGCGCCAGCGCATGGGCAGCCAGCGGCCGGCCGTTCAGCTCGGCCATCAGCTTGTTGCCGCCGAACCGCCGCCCCAGTCCCGAGGCCATGACGATGCAGCCCAGCGGCGGCACAGGGCAGTCCAGATCGTACACAAAGGCGTCCGGGTCGGCGCAGAGCGCGCGCAGGAACGGGGTGTCCTGCTTGCGGACGACCGCGAGAACGCGGCAGACTTTCAACATATCCAGCACGCTTTGTTGAAAATCCGCGCAGCCGCTCTCCAGATAGCCAAGCTCGTCCAGCACGGCCCAGCCGCCGGCCGCCGCCATCCGCTGCAGGGCGGGCAGTCCCACGGCGGCAAAGCCGGCCGGTACGGGGCGCATCCGGTTTTCACCGGGGGGCAGGGCGGCATCAAACCGGCCGATGACCGCCGCTGCCCCGGTGGCTGTATCGCGCATCTCGACCCATCTGCCCGGGACGGCAGCGGTGAGAAGCATCGGGGCAGAGGGGCAGAGGGATGGCATAAGTGCGCGCAGCAGCGTTGTTTTGCCGCTGCCGCGCCCGCCGGTCAGCAGCAGATGGCGCTTACCGCTGGCTAGGAAAGAACGCAGAATAGAGCTCGCGGCTGGTCTGTACACAGGCATCACGGTAGGCCTCATACCTTTCTAAAAATTGGCGGGCCTCGGCGGTCAGGGTGCTGCCGCCGCCGCCCCGCCCGCCGATGGTCTTGCAGGTCAGGGCAAAGCCCAGCTCTTTTTCGGCGTGCTGCACAAGCCGCAGCGCCTTGGAGTAGGAAAGCCCCATCTGCGCCGCTGCGCTGCGCAGCGAGCCGGTCTCCTCGATCAGATGGAGCAGGCGGCAGGGCCCCTCGCCAAAAAAGCGTTCGCCTGCGTCATCGCAGAGCATCACGCGCAAAGCAGGTTTCATGGTATCACCTCACAGCGGCAGCAGGGCCAGACGGCGCCGGCCCCGGCAGTCGGTAACGGGCAGCAGCTCCAGCGGGCCGTACACGGCGGCAAGGGCTGCCTGCAGCACGGCAGGCGGGTCGGTTCTGGGGTGCAGCACCGCCGCGACCCCGCCGCCCTGCAATACCACCAGTATATCACAGCTGTCCAGCGCCAGCGCGGGATCATGCAGGCAGACCAGCGCGGTCTTGCCGCCGGTGTGGACCAGCTGCGCCAGCAGCGCGGTCATCCGGCTGCGGTTCGCAAGGTCAAGCGCACTGTCCGGCTCGTCCAGCAAAAGCAGCGGCGCATCCTCGGCAATCGTGCGCGCCAGAATACAGAGCTGCTTCTCGCCGCCGCTCAGGGTCAGGTAGTCCTGCCCGGCCTTGTCGGCCAGACCTACGGTGTGCAGGGCCTCGTCCGCAGCGGCGCGCATGGCGGCGGTGGGGCTTTGCAGGACCCCCAGCCGCGGGTTGAAGCCCATAAGCACGACCTCCCGCGCCGAGAGCGAGACCGAGATGCCGCTCTGCTGCGGGATATAGCTGACGGTCTGCGCAAGCCTGCGGGTGGACAGACTCTCCAGCGGGACGCCGTCCAGAAGGCACTGCCCGGTGTGGGGCAGCAGCCCGGCGGCCGCCTTGAGCAGCGTGGTCTTGCCGCTGCCGTTCACCCCCAGCAGCCCGATCAGCTGCCCGGGCACCGGGACAGAAAAGCTGACCCCTTGCAGCACGGCCGCTGTGCCGTACCGTACGGTGAGGTCCTGCACGCAAAGCCCCACGGGCGGGGGCGTGGTTTGTGGCATCATGACGCATCCCTCCCCGGCCGCAGGATCAGATAAAGCAGAAACGGCACGCCCAGCAGCGAGGTAAAGATGCTGACCGGCAGCTCGGTGGAGGCTGCCGTCTTGGCCAGCGTGTCGGCCGCCAGCAGCAGGGCGCTGCCCAGCAGCCCGCTCAGCAGGCAGGCCGAGCGCCGGTTGTGCCCCGCCAGCAACCGGGCGCTGTGGGGGGCCAGCAGCCCGACAAAGCTGATAAGCCCTGTCACGCTGACAACGGCAGCGACCGTCATGGTGGCAAGCGTCAGCAGCAGCAGGCGCATCGCGCCCACCCGCACGCCGAGCAGCCGGGCCTCGCCCTCCTCGATCGAGAGCAGCAGCGCCTGCCGGTGCAGCGCAAAGATCGCCGCGCAGCAGACCAGCACGACCGGCACCGGGAACCACACCCGGCTGCGGGTCACGGCGGCCAGACTGCCCATGATCCAATACTCGATGCTGGCAAGCTCCTTCTCGGGGTCGGCGGTCAGCTTGAGCAGCATCAGCAGCGTCTGGGCCAGCGCGTGGACGGCAATGCCCGCCAGCACCAGCGACATTTTGCTGCGCCCCGGCGCGGCAGCGGCCAGCCCCAGCGAGAGGAACACCGCCGCCAGCCCGCCCGCAAAGGCACAGACCGTGGTGGACAGCGCCCCTGACGAAACGAACAGGATGGCGAACGCCGCGCCGACACTGGCCCCCGAGGAAACGCCGATGATGTCAGGACTTGCCAGCGGGTTGCGGAATACGGTCTGGTAGACAAAGCCGGCCGCCCCCAGCCCAAAGCCGCCGACCAGCGCCATGACGGCGCGGGGCAGCCGCAGCACGGTGAAGGTGCGCACCGCCATGGCATCGCCGGCCAGCAGCGCCGCCGGTGTTATGGGGTAGCGGCCCAGCGCAAGGGCCGCACCAAAAGTCATAAAAACGCAGAGCGCTGCGCCCAGAAGGCACAGCGCCGTGCGCTTGCGGTTATTCATAGGAGGCAGGGGTGAAGCCGTAGTAGGCCGTGTAGAAGGCATCGGCGCAGTCATGGTAGAACTGCTCACTCACCTGCTCGGGATGCAGCACGCTGCCCAGATAGACGCTGCCCAGGAAGCTGCCGGGCACGGGGGAGTCCACAGCCTCGATGGCGTGGGGCAGCTGGTAGACATGGCCCTCCCTGACGGCGGTGCAGTCGGCCAGTGCGGCATCGTTCAGGACGGAATCGACATCATAGTCGGCATCGGACGCCAGAATGATGTAGTCGGGGTCCCAGTCCAGCACCTGCTCATAGGAGACCTCGGCCCAGTAGGTGTCCTCGACACTGGCGGCAGCGTTGAGACCGCCGGCGTTCTCGATCATATAGTTCTGGTACATGGCGGGGCCGGCGGTCTGCAGCACAGAGCTGTTGCCGGCCATGTAGACGGTGGGGGCCTCGGCATCGCCGATGGCCTCGCGCAGGCTGAGCAGGTTGTCCTCGATCGCGGACTTCAGCGCCTCACCGCGGGCAACGGTGTTGGTGGCCTGAGCCAGCAGGTCGATGGCATCGTACAGCTTGTCCTGATCCTCCGGCTTGACGGCCAGCACGGTCAGGCCCAGCTCCTCCATCTGGGGGATGGAATCCTTCAGCTTGGCGGGCACGATGACAAGGTCGGGGGTCAGCGCGGCGCAGCCCTCAAGGTCAAACTCCTTGGCGGTGCCGATGCTGGGCAGGCTCTGCAGCTCGGGGGCGGAGAGGCTGTAGATCGTGCGCTTGTCGGCCTTGGCCTCGACGCCGACCAGCTCGTCCTGCACGCCGAGGGCAATGAGCAGGCTGGTGGAGATGTAGTAGCCGCTGGCCAGCGTCTTGGGCTCGGTCTCGATGGTGACCTCGCGGCCCAGCTGGTCGGTGACGGTCAGCGGGTAGGTGACGGCGGTCTCGGCGGCAGCGGGTTCAACGGCAGCCTCCTCGGGGCTGGCGGTGACCTCGGGGGTAGCGGTGGCGGAGGCGGCGGCCTCACTGCTTACGGCGGCGGTGCTGCCGCAGGCGGTCAGCGCCATGGCGGCGGCCAGCAGCAGGGCGGTCATTTTGGTCATTTTCATGAATCTTCTTCCCTCATACAATAAAAAATATCGTTGTATTTTTAAAACAACAACGGTATTATACCAGATTTTATGGTAGAATAAAAGTACCTATCCACGAAAAGTGTGATTTTTTCGCCCAAAACAGAAAAAACGGAGATTGACCCATGATGACGATACGCGAATATGCCCGCCCTGCCACGCTGGAGGAGGCATGGCAGCTGAACCAGAAAAAGCCCAACCGCGTGCTGGGCGGTATGCTCTGGCTCAAGATGGAAAAGATCAATGTCGGCACGGCCATCGACCTGTCGGCCTTGGGGCTGGATACGATCGAGGAGACTGACACCGAGATCCTCATCGGCGCGATGGCAACGCTGCGCGATCTGGAAACGAACGCCGCCCTGAACGCTTACACCGCGGGGGCTGTGCGGGAGGCTGTGCGCCACATTGTCGGCGTGCAGTTCCGCAACTGCGCCACGGTGGGCGGCAGCATCTATGGCCGATTCGGCTTTTCCGATGTGCTGACGCTGTTTTTGGCGCTGGACTGCGAGGTTGAGCTGTACAGGGCGGGCCGGATGCCGCTGGCGCAGTTTGCCGCGATGCCCTATGACCGCGATATTCTGACCCGCATCTGCCTGCGCAAGACGCCGGGGCTGAGGGTGCAGTACCAGTCGGTGCGCGCGACCCAGACCGATTTCCCGATCCTGACCTGCGCGGCCGCCCGCACGGCGCAGGGGCAGTACCGCTTTGCCATCGGCGCGCGCCCGATGAAGGCCGTGCTTGTCACGCCGGACTGCGACCCGGCGCAGATGCCCGCCGCCGTGCAGGCAGCCGTCAAGACCGGCAGCAACCTGCGCGGCAGTGCCGAGTACCGCACCCACCTGACCGGCGTGCTGGTCCGGCGTGCCGTGGCCGCGCTGGAAAATTGACGGAGGTATACCATGCAGATCACATTTACCTTAAATCATAAAAAAGTAACCGCCGAGGTTGCAGCCGACACCGTGCTGCTGGACCTTGTGCGCAGCCTCGGCTGCAAGAGCGTCAAGCGCGGCTGCGAGACCGCCAACTGCGGCCTTTGCACGGTCTTTCTCGATGAAAAGCCGGTGCTGTCCTGCTCGGTGCTGGCGGCGCGGGTCAACGGCCGCAGCGTCACCACGCTGGAGGGGCTGCAGGAGGAGGCTGCCGAGTTCGGTGCCTTTATCGCCGATCAGGGTGCGGAGCAGTGCGGCTTCTGCAACCCGGGCTTTATTATGAACGCGCTGGCGCTTTTCCGGGAAAACCCCGACCCCGGCGAGGATGAAATCAAGGAGTATCTGGCCGGCAACCTCTGCCGCTGCTCCGGCTATGAGGGCCAGCTGCGGGGCATTTTGAACTTTTTAGCGTGGAAAAAGGGGAAGGAGGCTGCCCAATGAAAACCGTGAACCAGTCCATGCGCAAAAAGGACGCTATGCAGCTTGTGACCGGCCAGCCCGTCTACATGGATGATGTCATCCCGCAGGACTGCCTGATCGTAAAGCTGCTGCGCTCCCCCCATGCCAACGCTATCGTGCAGGAGATCGACACGAGCCGTGCCCTGCTGGTGCCGGGCATCGAGGCGATCTACACATGGAAGGATGTGGACCAGCAGGGCCGCCGCTACACCCAGGCGGGCCAGACCTACCCCGAGCCGAGCCCCTATGACCGGCTTGTCATCGACCGCCATGTCCGCTTTGCGGGGGATGTTGTCGCAATTTTGGCCGGCAAGGATGAAAAATGTGTCGATAAAGCGATGAAGCTCATCAAGGTCAGGTATGAGGTCCTGCCCGCCGTGCTGGACTACCACACGGCACTGGACAACCCCGTCCTTGTCCACCCGGAGGAAAACTGGGAGTCGCTGGCACCGGTCGGGGCCGACAACAAGCGCAACCTGTGCGCCCACGATGAGACCGGGGCGGGCGATATTGAGGCGGTGCTGGCGGGGTGCGATGTCGTCATCGACCATACATACCATACCCGCGCCTGCCAGCAGGCCATGATGGAGACCTTCCGCACCTACTGCAGCATAGATGCCTACGGGCGGCTGAATGTCCTCAGTTCGACCCAGATCGTTTTCCACTGCCGCCGGATCCTGGCCAATGCGCTGCACATCCCCAAGTCGATGATCCGGGTGGCCAAACCCCGCATCGGCGGCGGCTTCGGCGCCAAGCAGACCTCGGTCTGCGAGGTCTACCCCGCCTTTGTGACATGGAAAACCAAAAAGCCCAGCAAGATCATCTTCAGCCGGTACGAGAGCCAGATCGCCTCCACCCCGCGCCATGAGATGGAGCTGCATGTCCGCCTTGGTGCGACAAAGGACGGCATCATCAGGGGCATCGACCTCTACACCCTGTCCAACACCGGTGCCTACGGCGAGCATGGGCCTACAACGGTGGGCCTGTCCGGCCACAAATCCATCCCGCTCTACGGCAAGGCCGAGGCGTTCCGCTTTGTCAGTGATGTCGTCTACACGAACCACATGTCCTCGGGCGCTTACCGCGGCTACGGTGCGACCCAGGGCCTGTTTGCGGTGGAGTCCGCCGTCAATGAGCTGGCCGACAAGCTGGGCATCGACCCGTTTGTGATCCGCCAGCGCAACATCGTCCATGAGGGCGATGTGATGCCCGCCTACTACGGGCAGGTCAACACCAGCTGCGCGCTGGACCGCTGCCTGCAGGCCGTGCATGACAACATCGGCTGGGACGAAAAATACCCCGTGCGCGATATGGGCAACGGCAAGGTGCGCGCCGTGGGCATGGGCATGGCGATGCAGGGCTCCGGCATTACGAGTGTGGATGTGGGCAGCGCCAGCCTGAAGATCAACGATGACGGGTTCTATACCCTCTCGATCGGTGCGGCCGACATGGGCACCGGCTGCGACACGATTCTGGCGCAGATTGCCGCCGAGGTGCTGGACTGCCCGCTCGACAATGTGACGGTCCTCGGCGCGGATACCGATTCCTCGCCCTACGATTCCGGCTCCTACGCATCCAGCACGACCTATGTCACCGGCAAGGCGGTTGAGCAGTGCGCCGAGCAGCTCAAGCAGAAGATCTGTCAGGTCGGCGCGGGGCTGCTGGGCCTTGATGAGCGTGCGGTCGTCTTTGCGGGCGATGCCGTGACAAGCGAGGACGGCACGCAGCGCGCCACGCTGGCGCAGATCGCCGCAGCCTCCCAGTGCGGCAGCAATACGGCGCTGGAGGCAGTCGTGACCCACAGCTCGGAGATCTCGCCCCCGCCGTTCATGGTGGGCGCGGCCGAGGTCGAGGTCGATCTGGAAACCGGCGAGACGCAGGTCATCCGCTATGAGGCGGCCGTTGACTGCGGCACACCGGTCAACCCGAACCTTGCGCGGGTGCAGGCCGAGGGCGGCATCCTGCAGGGCATCGGCATGGCGCTGACCGAGAATGTCACCTACGATGACCGCGGCATGCCGCAGGAAAACTCGCTGATGCAGTACAAGATCCCGGCGCGCAACGACATCGGGCATATCCATGTCGTGTTTGAGAGCAGCTACGAGGGCACCGGCCCCTTCGGTGCCAAGAGCATCGGCGAGGTGGTCATCAACACCCCGCTGCCCGCCGTGGCCGATGCGATCTACCACGCCACCCACAAGCGGTTCTATGAGCTGCCCATCACCCGCGAGCAGATCGCGCTGGCCGGGCAGTAAAAGGTGAAAGCTCGTTGAAACGACAAGTTTCAACGAGCTTTTTTCTACATTATGGAAAAAGTGGTAACGATCTGGTAGCTTTGACCCCAAAATGACCCCAAAACGGCAAAATGACTGCGCCCGGACGGTTGAACTTTTCAACCGCCCGGACGCTTTTTGTGGATAAATTTTGCGGAGTTGGCAAGTAAAAATAGGAGCGGTCGGTGCGGTCAGTTCGCCTTGACGAGTACCAACACGCTGTTGTTTGGCACGACGATCTGTTCCTGTTTGGTATGGCTGTTATTGAGAGGTATGACCTTACCCGATATGACAAGGAGGAAATGAAAATGAGTAACAGTTCCCCAACAGCAACACCCGGGAAGGTTTTGCTTCCGCCCGGACCGTGGTGGCCCATAACCGGGTATACCACGGTGGGCTGCACGCCTCCCGCCTGACGGTGCGGGTGGAACCCTAAGCTATGGATGGCTCTCCCTGTCAGCGGAAGCGAACAGATCACATTCTGCTCCGCAACCATCAAGCCTCGGCCAGAAAAGGCCGGGGCTTTTCTGGTTCTGGGAGTTAGAAATGTTCCTGTTTCAGCTGGGAAACCGGCTGTTCCAGGCCTTGACGATTGCTGCAAAGTACTTACGCGGTATCACCTGAAAAATATGACGCTGCCGGATCACATTACAGAATGTTATAAAACCAAAAAAGAAAGCCAATAAAACAATAAGCACCACCGAGTTAAACTTAGTGGTGCTTATTTGCTTTCTGCAGTTCAGACCGTTCCGATCATCCCCGGCGCTTTTTATAACCGGTGTTTCAGTTCTTCTACAATGCTGACGCTGGCTGTGGAGCCGATGCGGGATACGCCCAGCTCGATCATACGCAAAGCGGTATCCAGGGTGCGGATGCCGCCGGCCGCCTTGATCTTTACCTCGTCGCCGACGCATTTTTTCATCAGCGCCACATCCTCAAAGGTTGCGCCGCCGGTGCCAAAGCCCGTAGACGTCTTTATGAAATCCGGGCGAACCTCCCGCGCGATGGAACACAGTGCACGCTTTTCCTCCTCGGTCAGGTAGCAGTTCTCAAAGATCACCTTCGAGATCGCCCCTGCACTGCGGCATTCTTCTACAATGCCGGCCATCTCATGCTCAATGAAATCGTAGTTTTTATCTTTCAGCTGTGTAATGTTGATGACATAATCGATTTCATCCGCGCCATTGGCGATCGCATCTACGGCTTCGTATTTCTTGACCTGGGGCGTACTCTGCCCCAAGGGGAAACCAATCGCTGCCCCTACATGGACCGATGTTCCCGCCAACAGGTCCTTGCACAGAGAAACCGGAGCCGGGTTGATGGCCACCATGGCAAAGCCGTACTCACGAGCCTCTGCACAGAGCTTTTCAAAATCCTTGCGCTGCGCATAGGCGCGCAGCTGGGTGTGGTCAAAATAAGCTGCCAATTCGGCAGGCGTAATAGGATTCATAACAAAACCTTCCTTTCTTTTCGTGTGCGGCAGCAGCCTTTACAAAAACGATGCTGTCTTGCCGGGGTCAATGAAGCCTTCGCCGTAGACCTCGCCGGTTTCTGTCACCATGACCATACAGCCGGGGTCAATGCGGTAAGCCGCCATCCGGATGCGGTACACCTGCGGTCTGGCACAGACGCAGAGCAGCATCTGCCGCTCCGTGCCGGTGTATGTGCCCACTGCTTTGACCATCGTTGAGCCGCGCTCGCATTGGCGGGAGATTTCGTCTGCAATCTCCTGCCCCCTGGTAGTGATGATCGTCAGCATTTTGCCGGCATTGCTGCCGTACATGATTTTGTCGATAACCAGCGATGTGACCGCCGTTGTGACAAGACCGTACAAAACGGCATCGACAGAACCAAACACAGGCCACCCCAACAGGATGACCACAAGGTCTATCGCACCGGTCACAACACCAACCGACAGATGCGGGCGCAACACCTTGATCGACATCGTCAAAAAATCGGTGCCGCCGCTGGACGAACCCCGCATATACAAAAGCGCCAACGCGCCGCCCCATGTGATACCCGCAAACAGTGCCGCCAGCAGCGGATCGCCGCCGTAGCCGGCCTGGTCTGCAAAGGCAACATCCTGAAAAAAGGTACACCACAGCATACTGATGACCGTTTTCCCCAGAAAGGTGCGCCCCACAAAGCGGAAGCCCAGCAAAATCAGGGGCACATTCAGCACCAGCGTTGTGATGCCGATGGGGAACCCCCACAGATAGTTGCCCAACAAGGCCAGACCCGACAACCCGCCGGGTGCAAAGTCGGCGCCCTTGGCAAAATAGCAGATGCTCAGGGCATACAGAAACCCTGCGACCAGATTATACAGCTGATCCGTTACAAGGGTCTGCGCTTTTTCTTTTATCATAGAACACTGCCCCTTTTCGGAAAACGAGGAGCTTCTCTTGCGGGAAAATGCTCCTCGCTGTGTGGTTACTCAATCAGTTTTAAGCTTTGGAGAGCATGGGCGATGCCGTCATTTTCCACGGTGTCTGTGACCATATCGGCACAGGCGCGCACCTGTGGCAGGGCATTGCCCATTGCCACGCCGATACCGGCCAGCTGCAGCATTTCCAAATCGTTTTCGGCATCTCCAAAGGCAATGGTTTCCTCCGGGGTGATACCGATTGCCGCACACAGGGCACGGATGCCGTTTTCCTTGCCGCCGGTTCGGCTCATCAGATCCACCACAGCATCCCCCCAGCGCTTTGTCCGGCAGTGGGGCATCTGCCGCAGCAGTTCTTCTTCCTCCTCCTCGTTCACGAAGGGGATGACCTGATATATGCGGCGGTTTTCCAAATCGGAGATGTCCCGCACAGCCGGCACGGCGGTACCGATTTTTGCCTGCTCGACCTCCATGCGGGAGTCCACGCAGTTGGCGTACATCCTGTCTTTTTCAAGAAAGATGCAGCTGCAGTTCTTTTTCTGCAAAAACTGCTTCAATGCCGACAAATCCCCGGCGGGAATGGGCGTTTCCCGCACGATCTGACCCTGCAGCTCACAGAGCTGACCGTTCATATAAACAGCACCGTCAACCGTGATCCCGGGCAGCATGTTTTCTTCCGCGATTTCCAACGCATGGCGGCCGGTACACAGAAATACCTGCACGCCGCTGCGCTGTAAAGCCTGCAGTGCCGGGGCTACACTGGGCGGCATCCGATGCCCGCCCACGGTAATCAGGGTGCCGTCCACATCAAAGAAGGCGGCGCGTATCCTTTTTCCGCCGCACGCCGCCAGCGCAGGCAGCTCGGCAAGGCTGTCGATATGCAGCTGCGCCGCACGCTGGTCAAACGGGAATCTTTCGTCACGCAGGGCAGCCACAACGCCGCCCACCGCCGTACCTGCCTGCACACCGTAGGTGGAGTCCTCCACGATCAGGCACTCCTCCGGCCTGCGTTTCAGCTTGTCCATGGTGAAACGGTAAATTTCAGGATCCGGCTTGCTGTGGGTAAATTCGTGACCGCTGACGATACAGTCAAACAACTCCCGGATTTTGCACTGTGTCAGGACCTGCTCAATACATTCCCGGCTGCTGCTGCTTGCAAGGGCTACCTGCAGCCCCATCTGCTTTAATTCATGCAGCAGCGGGCGAACCTCTTTGCGCAGAATATCCGGGTAATACACCTGGCAGCCGGCGTTCATGGCGTCCATTTCCTGCCGGAATGCGGCATCGTCGGTACGGCGGCAAAGCTTGGCCATAAAGGGCATATATTCCTGCCCGGAAATGCCCACCAACGGGTACATACTTTCCAGGGTGATCCACGGGTAGGACGGCTTCAGATGTGCATACTGATGGTGCAGGTAGACCGGTTCACTGTCGATCAGCACGCCGTCCATATCAAAGATGACTGCCTTGATCGGCTTCATGGCGTTTCTCCCTTCAGATACCGTCCTCGTCCTCCTGCGGCTGGGCGGGAACCTCCAGCACAAACTTGCCGATGTTCTCGTGCCCGGTCTGCATAATGTCGGCGGCCAGTGCATCCACATCGGGGCATTCGTCACCGGTGATGTTGCGCATACACAGGTCCATCAGCATACTGCTGTTCAGCCCGGAGATCACACGCACCTTGGGGCGGGTCATGGAAAGCCCTGCGGCGCGATTATACGGCGTACCGCCGGCAATGTCTGCCAGCACCAGAACGGCCTCGCAGTCTGCATAGCTGTCGATTGCCTCCGCCAGCTGCTTTTCAAACACTTCCACATCCATGCCGTCGGCAAAATCCACGGCCTTTAGTTCCGCATCACTGCCTGCCAGCATTTTTACATTGGCAGCCATACCGGCGGCAAAGCCGCCATGCCCGGTCACAACTACACCTACCATAGCAAATTACACTCCTTTAGCAAAATCGGGCGCACAGTCCCGGCTTATTGGTTGACAACTTCAAATTCAAATTTCTGGGTAACGCCGTCCAGATACTCTTTGCTGAGGTCGATTGGACGGTCGTTTTGGTCCATGACCGTGTTTTCGACATACAGCACGGGGGAACCGCGGTGTACGCCGAACAGGTTGGCAAACTCGGCGTTGGCGGTCTGCGCCATCAGCACACGGCGCGATTTAACGATTTTCTCGTGATAGACGGTTTCAAAGACATCGTACAGCGAGCGCTGGGCGAAGTCGTAGGCATCAATACCGGGAAACACAGATTCCGGCACATAGTTTTCCACGAGAACAAAGGGCTTTCCGCTGGCGTAGCGCATACGCACAAGATGGTAGCAGCGATCCCTGCGTTCGAGCTTGAGCCGTGCAAAAAGCTCCGGGGTATAGCTTACCCACTCTGCACGCAGCACCTCGGTACGGTGCTCCAGATTCAAAACCCCCATCTCGGCGGCAAAGCTCAGCTGCTTGTTCAGAAAGCGTCCGCGGGTATCAGGGCTGCGCACAAAGGTGCCGCGCCCCCGCATACGTTCCACGAAGCCGTCTTCGATCAGCATATTGTAAGCCTGCCGTGCAACAGGGCGTGAAATGCCGAACTGGGCGCACAGCTCCTCCTCCGTCGGCAATTTTGTCCCTGCCGACAGCTTCCCGCTGGTGATAGCCTCCAGCAATGCCTTACGCAGCTGTTCGTACAGAGGAACTGCGCTGGTTTTGTCAAGCTGTATTCCGTTCAGTTCGATCATGATAGGAAATCTCCTTCTTGTTATTCGGTGCCGTCTGGGGAGATTTCCGCTTTACAGCCAAAGCCGCCCTGTGCCATACAGTTGCGTGCCGAGACCTGCTGCCCGGCAGCCAGTGCAGCCAGAAGCGCCTGCTCCGGCATGGGCTTTGCCTTTTGCCACCCCGCAGTATACAGCGAGCAGAGGAAGGCAGCAAGGAAAGAATCTCCTGCCCCCATTGTATCACTTGCCTCTACCATTTGGGTAGTCTTTTCCACAATTTTCCCTTGTACAGACAACATTTGCCCGGCTGCGCCCATTGTGGCCAGAACATGCACCACGCCGCGACGATGCAGCGGTGCGCACAATTCCGCAAAAGCAGCCTTGTCCATCGGCTTGCAGGAAAGCATCGCCAGATCTATGCCGTGGCAAACCTCGTCATAGTAGGCATCGGTGCGGTACTTCTCCTTTTCGCCGAAGTCATAGGCAAACACAGCGGGCAGCGCCTGCACAGCCGCCATCTGTTCGGGCATTTTGGCGTTGCAGCTGCTGACGATCAGATCGGCGGTTTTCAGCTCGTCCAGCTCCTGCGCACCGATCTGCAGCGGGCCGGTCCAGCTTTCCCCGGTAATCACCTCGATAAAGCTGCGCTCCCCATTGACTACATCATAGCTGCACACCTTGGTGGTACGCCCTTGCAAAACGGGGCAATGGCTGATGTCCACGCCGTTTTCCCGGAGTGCTTTCTCCACAATATGTGCCATCTTGTCATCACCGAGGGAGCCGAGATACTCGGCCTGTGCCCCCAGCCGCGCAGCATGAACTGCGACGTTTACCGCATTGCCGCCGGGGAAGCACTCCTGTGTATTGTGGTAATAGTCTATTACGTTATCCCCTAATGCAATCAGTTTCATACTCAATAGCTCTCTTTTCTGTAATAGCGGCGGATATCCAGAGAATGATCCGTGATGACCTCAATGTTCTTGCTGATGCGCTGCAGAACGGCCGCCATGACAACGGGGCTGAGCAGCGGGCGGAACTCATCGCTGATGCCGGGCAGTGCATACTCCTTCGTGTCAAAGCAGGTCAGCTTTTTGGTATGGCGGGCGGCAAACGCCTTTACACGCTCGTCCTGTGCACGGGTGGGGCCCTCGGTCAGCAGAAGCGTGGTGCAGACATCGTCCTCCAGCAGCTCCAGCGTGCCGTGGAAAAATTCCGGGCTGGAAACGCTCTTGGTGCGGATCCACTGGCTTTCCTCCAGCACGCACATACTGTAGCTGTAGGCGGTGGGCCACAGATCGCCGCTGCCGATCCAGATGTTATACGGCTCCTTGCAGTAATCCTGCGCATATTTCAGGCACTTGGCATCTGCCTGCTTGCGTACCTGTGCCAGCGCAAAGGCAAGGTTCTTCAGCTCATCCGCAAAGCGGGGATAGGCATCAAAGTTTCCGCTGCGGTACAGGATACGACCGATCAGAAGGTAGAACACCAGCTCCTGCGGGCGGCCCTCGCCGTAGACGATGGTGTCATCGCAGATGGATTCCAGCGTGGAGTTTTCCTTGCCGACGGCGGCAAACAGGCGCACGCCCTGCTCTTTCAGCCAGTTGGCTGCCTTTACGGTCTCGGCGGTGTCGCCGGACTTCGAGGTCAGGAACGCCACGGTCTTATCGGTGATGCGGTTGCAGTCACCGGTCATCAGGTTGGCGGACAGTACATTTTCGACCGGCAGGCGGGACATATGGCGGATGTAGAAGGCGAACGGGTCCAGCATCGCCTGAGAACCGCCGCTGCTGGTAAACAGCAGCAGGTCAAACCCGTTATCCACAATCGAATCCGCGATTGCCTCGATCTTTGCGCGCTGATCGTAGATCTTGGCACCGTTGGCAATGATCTGGTTTTCGTCAAAATTTACCATACCCATAGGTACAATAGCCTCCATTTGTAATTATGTCATGACAATATAGTCCGTAAAAAAGGCGACTCGTGGGGGAATGCTGAACCGTCGCGAGCCGCCGCAGTAAAACTTACATGATGCCCAGGAAGGACAGTGCAACCGACAAAGCAATGACCAGCAGGATCAGCTTCATGGTGTTGACGTTCTTCTTCTTGAACAGCCAGTAGAGCAGGAACACAAAGCCCAGCGGCAGAATGTTGGGCATGATGGAATCAAAGATGCCCTGCACGGAAACGCTGGAGATGACAAGCGTTTCGGGGAAAGCAAAGGATACATAGCTGGGGATCAGTCCGCCGACGACCATAACGCCCAGAATACCGGCAGCCTTGCTGATATAAGCGGCGTTATCGCCGATGAACTTGATGGAGCTTACACCGGCATTGTAGCCCAGACGCACGAACCAGATGCGGCTGAAGATAGCGGTCAGTGCCCAGAACAGGATGTAGAAGATGGGGCCCAGAACATTGTTCTGCGTTGCCAGAGAGCAGCAGATAGAGGCAATGATGGGCATGGCGGTGTACCACCAGATGGCGTCGCCCAAACCTGCCAGAGGTCCGAACAGACCGGTTTTCAGGCTGTGGATCATCTCACGATTCTGGCCTGCCTCCTCCATGGAGACGATCAGGCCCTGCAGGATCGCGGCCATGTGCGGCTCGGTGTTGATGAAGTCGAGGTTGTTTGCCATCGCGGCGGCCATTTCCTCATTGTTGTCGCCGTGAATCTTACGGAAGCACTTGGTCATGCCGTAGCAGAAGCCTACGGCCTGCATACGCTCAAAGCTGAAGCAGCACTGCTCCGCCATAGAGCGGACGGCCATTTCGTTGAGGTCTTTTTTGGTAATTTTATTAGATGCCATCTTCAAAATCTCCTTCCTGGGCGGCAGTTGCAGCGGATGCAGCCGTCAGCTTGGCAGTCTCCGTATCGCGAGTGAAATTGACATAAGCGATGCAGGCCGCAATAACAGCAATGGGCAGGATGTTCTGGCAGTTGGTAATGACCATGATGACAAAACCAGCAAGCAGATAGGCTGCGTTTTCCTTCTTGAGCATAACGACCAGCAGCAGGGCAAGGCCGACAGCCGGCATCAGACCACCGGCAACTTCAAAGCCGTGGACAAGCCATTGGGGGAAGGCTGCCACAAAAGCGGAAATACCGCTCTGCAATGCGTAGGTGGACAGGAACGCGGCAAGGGCAAACATGGCGGCATACAGGATCCAGCCGGTATACATGACCTTGGCAATGCCTTTTTCGTCACCGGCGGCAGCGCATTTGTCAACCTTCGGCAGGAAGCCGGCGTAGAAGGTGTTGGTGCCAGTGTTGATCCACTGGCCGATCAGCGCGAACGGAACCGCAAGACCCAGCGCTGTGTTGACATCGCAGCCGGTGGTGTACGCCAGCACGGTGGTCATCAGACCGGCAAACAGGGGATCCGGCGGCACGGTGCCGCCAACGGTCAGCAGACCCAGGTAGGAAAGCTCCGCAACGGCACCTGCCTGCATACCGAGCTGTACATCACCGAGGATGATGCCGGTGAAGAACGCTACGACCAGCGGGCGGAACCACATAAAGGTTTCCATGTGTTTGTCCATTGCGCAGATGAAAACGAGCAGCGCAATCAGCAAACCTTGCACGAGTGTGATTTGCATAGATGTTCTCTCCTCTTTATAAAATATATTTTTTGCTCTGCAGACCGCCTGCAGAGCCGGAACCATGGGTTACTTATCGAAGTCCAGCTTGTGGTCGCCGGGTGCGATCTGGATGTAGACATCCACACCCTTGGCACGGATGGCGCGAAGGTCGTCCTTGTCCTTCTCGTCCATATAAACGTGTACATCGCCGGTCACTTCCTTGCCGGGGGCGACATGCATATTGCCGATGCACAGCTTATCAATGGGAACGCCGCCCTCCACCAGCTTACGGGCGCTCTGCGGGTTGCGCACGACCAGGAAGATGTGCTGGCTGGCGGATGCCTTGTGAATGACTGCAATGGTCTTGTCCAGCGTAAAGAACCGGATGCCGCAGCCGGAACTTTTCGCGGTGGCGGTCATCAGGCTTTGCTGCAGCGGGTCTGCAGCTGCCAGATCATCTGCCACAACAATAAGGTTGACGCCCGGTAAAGCGGTGGTCCACGCCACGCCGACCTGACCGTGCACTAAGCGATTGTCGATTCTTGTCATCAAAATGTCAGGCATAAGTTTTTCCTCCTTGTAATATGCTGCAAAGATTTTTAGACTTTTTTCTTGATTTTTAGAAATTTTTTCTAAAATCTTTGTAATATTGTAATGACAATATACCAAAGTTGTGGTATAATGTCAATAGAGTTCGGGGACTTCCCGAAGATTTTAACGTTTTACACAAAGCAACCGTTAAAAAATTAGACAAAATGTGAAGGAGACTGCTTTATGGAACACAAAAAGACTATGCTGGACTACATTGCCGACTGCCCGGAGTTTATCCGCAACAATGTTGCCGACAGCGCCGCGCTGACAAAGCCCCTTGTGGATGAGTATGTAAACGGCGGCTACAAGAACATCTGGATCGTTGCGTGCGGTTCTTCCTCCAACGGCTCACTCTGTGCGCGGCAGTTTATCCGCCGTCATCTGAAGTGCGAGGTCAAGATCGTCACCCCGTTTCATTTTGTATACAGCGAGAATGATTTCGGCGAGACCGATATGGTCGTTGTTGTCAGCCAAAGCGGCTACAGCCTGAACGCGCTGGACGCCATCAAGGTCATCGAGGCAAAGGGCCGCCGCTGCATCGGCCTGACCGGCGACGTCAACAGCGATCTGGGCAAGGTGTGCGATGTTGTCGCCAACTACGGTGTCGGGCGCGAAACGGTCGCGTATGTCACCCGCGGCGTCACCACGCTGGCACTCTTCTTTATGCTGTTCGCCGTGGAGGCTGCTGTCCGCCTGGGCATCAAGACCGCTGCCGAAGGCGAGGCTGTCAAGCAGCAGCTGCTGAAGGCCGCAGACATCAATGCCGCCGTACAGGCACAGACCCCTTCCTTTATTAAAGAGCATTACCGTCAGCTGTCCGGTATGACCAACGCCTATGTCTGCGGCGTGGGTGCCAACCTTGGCACCGCAAGTGAGGGTGCGCTGAAATTCGGCGAGACCGTCAGCATCCCCACCGCCGTCTACGAGGTCGAGGAGTACATCCACGGTCCCAACATCCAGATGACCCCCCGTTACAGTGTTTTTCTGATCGACGGCGGCGAAGGCACGGAGCGCATCCACCGCATCTTTGAGGGTACCAAAATCGTGACGGATAACGCCTTCCTGCTGACGCGCTGCGCCGATTACAAGGACGAGCACAATGTTATGTATGTGCCTATGGATGTGCCGGAGGAAATCACCCCGCTGTGCTGGCTGCCCTTCTTCCAGATGACTGCCTGCCAGCTGACGGATGACCTGGACCGCTGGAACAAGCACCCGCTGCAGCGCGCGATGGAAAAGTTCGTTTCCTCCAAGAGCGCCAACTATGTCAACAGCCCCTTCAGTGAAGACACGCCGGGCCGCGCGTAAGAGCGATGGCGTGGATATCTGCTGTATTTTTCTGCCTGGGTGCTGCGGATACCTTGTTGGGTGATCGGCTGGGGTTAGGCAGCGCCTTCCGGCAGGGCTTCGCCGCTGTGGTGGATCTGCTGCTGCTCATGACCGGCTTTATGGCGCTGGCACCGTGGCTGGGGACCCATCTGGCGCCTGTTATCACGCCGGTGTTTTCCGCCGTGGGATGTGACCCCTCTCTGTTCGCCTCGCTGTTTTTGAGCTGCGATGCAGGCGGTGCCGTGCTGGCCGCGCAGATCGCACAGGAACCGGCTGCCGGGCTGTACAACGGTTTGATCGTGGCGGCCTTTCTCGGTTCCACGATCAACGGTACGATTCCGCTGGCGCTGGGTCAGCTGACAGGCACCAAACGAGCCGCCGCCGTTCGCGGATTGTTTCTCGGTTTTCTGGTTCTGCCGGTGGGCTGCCTGCTCACCGGGGCGCTGTGCGGCATCCCCTTGTCAGTTCTGCTGCACAACACCTGGCCTGTACTGGCTGTCGCGGTTCTGTTGCTGCTGCTTTTCAAATCCGGCAGCAGTGCGATCGGTCCGATCTTCAACGGCATCTCTCTGGCGGTGCGCGGTCTGACCCTGTTCGGCTTTTGCATCTCCGTTTTGCAGGAAACGACCGGTATTGTGCTGCTGGAGGGGCTGACCCCCTTGGCGGAAATCTACCCGGTCATATGCAGTATCGGTGCGTTTCTTGCCGGGATCCTGCCGTTTTTCGCCTTTGTGCAGCGTCTGTTGACCGCACCGCTGGCCAAGCTGGCCGCACGGCTGCAGCTGGAGCCTGCCTCCATCACCGGTCTGGTTGTGACCTCCGCCAACTGCATCCCCACATTGCTGAGCCTTGATACGCTGGAGGAACGCGGCATCACACTGAATACCGCCTATGCCGTGGTAGCCGCCTACAGTGTCGGCGATTTTCTGGCATTTACCCTGCAATTCAGCCCTGCACACGCACTGCCGATGATGGCAGGCCGCCTTTTAAGCGGCTTGCTGGCAGTGGTGCTCTGCCTGAAAACAACACCCAAAACCACCTGAGTAAACACCCCCAACGGGCAGCTAAAGCCCGTTGGGGGTGTTGGTGTTTTCCTATATCGTTCCATGGCAGCACCAATGACAAAGGGACCGCCTCTGGCGGTCCCTTTGTCGGAGGATATATCCTGTTAGCGGCACGCACGCCAACAAAGCGAGAATTGTGCGGCGATGCCTTAGAAAATTTCCTGCTTTACTGTCAGATGCCCGGTTTTGATTGGGCCTTTATTTTTTGACTGACTTTTGCGGGCGGTCAGACGAAATCCTCCCGCATGGGGGTGAAGATGTCCAGCAGGACGCCGGGCTCCAGGGCCTCGCAGCCGTGGATGATGCCGTCAGTTTTCAGCATCGTGTCCCCGGCGGTCACTTCGCGCACTTCGTCGCCGATGGTAAAGCGGAAACGGCCCGACACGACATAGGTGATCTGGGTGTGGGGATGGCTGTGCAGCGCACCCACTGCGCCCTTTTCAAAGGTGTTTTCCACGCACATCAGGCCTTTGTTATAGGCCAGCACGCGGCGGGTCACGCCGGGGCCTGCAGGCTCGGGCAGGGTCTCGGCATGGGGGACCCAGACGGTATTTTCATGCTTTTTCTCCATGGATACTTCGCTCCTTTATTTTGCGGTGTGCTGCTTTTCGGCAGGCAGCTTTTCCTGCACGAATTTCCCTTTCGCGCGTTGCACTTTTCCCCATCATAGCACGGTGCGTGGCAGGGTGCAAGCGTATTTCGGCAAAAGCTTTGACCGGTCTTGCCAAGATTTCGCCAAGGCGATGCAATAAAATCATGAAAACTCCCCATTTTTGACCCGGTGTCCCCGGGTTTGAAAATGAGGAGTTCTTTTGCAATCTTTTGAATTGTTACCGAAAAATTTATATAATGATGGCAGATGTGTTCAAAATTTTACCTTACATATACTCCATCGGGGTGACTTTGCCGTAGATGGCGATGCTCATGCGGTCGTGCAGCAGCCGCATGAAATCTTGCTGCAGGCCGGGCTTTGGCTCGCCCTTGAACAGTGCAAAAACGTGGTGCTGGGTCGCCTTGCCGCCCGGCATGATAAACAGCGGCCGCTCCTTCGTCTTGACAAAGGTTGAGTAGGCGGCATTCTGGAAGGTCAGCCCCATGCCGCTCACGGCCATGCGGTAGGCGGTTATGCCGCTGGCCAAAAACAGTGTGCGCTTGGGCTGAAAATTGTAGGTCGAGCACATCCACTGGGTCTGGCGGTTCATGCGGCCTTTGACGCTGGGGCAGATGAACAGATCGTCCGCCAGCCAGTCGGCGTCGATATCCAGCGGCGCTTCCGGGCTGCAGGCGGCGTCCCTGTAGGCGGCCATCCGTGGGTTTTCGCAGCTGGTGATGAACATATACTGCTCGGATGGCAGCCGCAGATAGTGCAACGAGGGATGGTAGGCGTAGCTCTCGACGATGGCGATGTCCAGCACACCGTTGAGCACCTTGTCCAACATATTGATGTCGCGGTCCTCAAAGATGGTCAGCTGCATATCAGGGTAGAGACGGTTCAGCTCCGGCATGACGGAGGACAGCCAGATGCCGCCGCGGTTGCGCCCGATGGCGATGTTGATCCGCAGTTCCGGATCATGGGAGGAAAAATCCGAAAGCTCCTGATGCAGTCGGTCCTGCATGACACAAATCTTTTCCAGCTCGGACAGGTAGTAGGCCCCGGCCTCAGTGATGCGGATGGGCGTGGTGGAGCGGTCAAACAGACGTGCGCCCAGTTCCTCCTCGGTGCGGTTCAAAAACGCCGTCAGGGCAGGCTGGGAGATAAACAGACGTGCTGCCGCGCGGGTAATACTCTGCTCCTCGGCCAGGGTAGTTAAGTAGTTCAAACGGTCAGATAAGGTATTTTTCACCAAAAAAACCCCCAAAAGTTTGTGGAATGACAATATGGTAACATAAAAAAATGACGTTGTAAAGAGAATCAAGAAAATCCATAACATTGACATTATGGGGCAATATCTGCTTTGGTATTGGAACTTCGCAAAAAAGGCTGATATGATAAAAGCACAAAATCAATCGTCCAAGCAGAACAACTTCTGTGAAAAGTGTGGAGGAGGTTCTAATCCATATGAAACAGGTATTGATTGAAGAGCCGTTCAAGGTTCGTGTACGCCAGGACGCAGCGATTCCCACCCCCAAGGTAGGCGAGGCCTTGCTGCAGGTTATGTATTGCGGTATCTGCGGCGCTGACCTGGCAAGCTACACCGGAAACCAGCCGTTCACCACCTACCCCCGTGTGCCGGGCCATGAGTTCAGCGCCCGCATCGTGGATATCCCCGAAAATGACAAGGGCCTCAAGCCCGGTGATATCGTCACCTGCAACCCCTACTTCAACTGCGGCAAGTGCTACTCCTGCCGTCGCGGTTTCGTAAACTGCTGTACGGACAACCAGACGATGGGCGTCCAGCGCGACGGCTCCTTCCAGGAGTACATCACGATGCCGGTTCAGCGTATCTTCTCCGGCAAAGGTCTGACCGCACGCCAGCTGGCGCTGGTAGAGCCGTTCTGCATCGGCCACCACGGCATCACCCGCGGTAATGTGCAAAAGGGCGATAAAGTCCTCATCGTCGGCGCAGGTCCTATCGGTATGTTTGCGATGCTCAGCGCCAAGGCCATCGGCGCCGAGGTCTACATGACCGACCTGCTGGACGGCCGCCTGGAAAAAGCGGCCCAGATGGGCGCGGACGGCGTGGCCAACGGCAAGGATCCCGAGGCATTGAAGAACCTGAACCAGAAGGTCACGAACGGTGACGGTTTCGACGTTTGCGTGGAGTGCTGCGGCGCACCCGAAACCTTCCTGACCTGCATCGACCAGGCCGCCTTCGCCGGCAAGATCATCCTGATCGGCAACGGCAAGCGCGAGACGACCTTCGTACATTCTATCTTACTGAAAAAGGAACTGAACGTTTTCGGCAGCCGCAACGCTTACAGCTCTGACTTTGAGCAGGTCATTGACATCCTGGCAAGCGGTAAGGTCGATGTGGAGGCACTGGTCAGCGCCGAATACCCGCTGGACCAGGCGGACGAGGCCTTTGAGGCCCTGCGCCACAACAGCGGCAACCTGATGAAGGTTGTGCTGAAAGCGGCTGAATAACACTAAGGAGAAAGCCATGAGCAAAAACAACGGAGCAGAATTGCAGTTGAGCAAAAAAGGTTCAATGATGCACTATCGGCGCTTGGCAACACCGTACCTGCTGCTGGCACCCATGCTGGCGTTTGTAGTGTGCTTTATGATCTGGCCCATCATCAACGTGTTTATGATGAGTACAGAGTCCTACAAGGTCACGAAACCCAACGACCGCCACTTTATCGGCCTGGAAAACTTTGTGACCATCTTCACCAAAGACCAGATCTTCTTAAAGACGCTGGGCAACACCGCCGTCTACGTGATTCTGAGTGTCGTGTTCCAGACCGTGCTGGGGTTCTGGCTGGCATGGCTGCTGACCCGCAAGTTCAAGGGCCGCGGCCTTATCCGCGCACTGGCCTTGGTGCCCTGGGCCGTTGCCGGTTTGATGGTCGGTATCATCTGGAACCTGATGCTGGGCCAGACCTACGGCGTCATCAATGACCTGCTGCGCCGCGCGGGCATCATTGAGATGAACATTTCCTGGTTCTCCAGCGGCAGCAGCGCCATGTTCGCGGCCGTCATTGCCAACATCTGGCGCGGCATCCCCTTCTTCACCATCAGCTATATGTCGGCGCTGTCCGGTATCTCCGATGATCTGTACGAGTCCGCCAAGATCGACGGTGCCAACTCGGCGGTCACGCTGTTCCGCATTACGCTGCCGATGATTAAAGACACCATCATCTTTACCACGCTGCTGCGTGCGATTTGGACCTTCAACGCTGTTGACCTGATCGTCTCCCTGACGGACGGCGGCCCGAACCGCGGCACCACCACGCTGGCGCTGTACATTATGAATACCTTCACCGGCAGCTATGATTACGGCTACGCCTCGGCGCTGGCAGTTATCTCCACGCTGATCATGATGGTCGTTGCGTTCGTCTACATCCGATTTGGCAAAATGGGCCAGACTGACAACTAAGGAGGCAAACCCATGACAAAACGTGAAGCAAAAGATTTGGGTTGGCGCTGCCTGACTTTGTATCTGCCGCTGATCCTCTTCCTGATCGGGACGCTGTTCCCCTTCTACTGGATCGTCAACACCTCTCTGAAAGACAGCGTTGAGGTTTTGAGCCTGCCCATCAAATACTGGCCCGACAAGCCCACGCTGAGCAACTACTTCTACCTGTTTGAGAAGATGGGCTTTGGCAACAACGTTGCCAACACCGCCTTCGTCGCCGCACTGACCACGGTTCTGGTCACGCTGCTGAGCCTGCTCTCCGGCTACGCGATGAGCCGCTACCGCTTCTACGGCAAAACCTTCATCTACGTGCTGATGCTGGCGACCCAAATGCTGCCCGCCGTCGTCCTGATGATCCCCCTGTTCCAGACGATGGTCAAACTGCACCTCATCAACAGCCTGTGGAGCCTGGTGCTGATCTGCACCTGCACGAACCTTCCCTTCTGTATGTTCATGATGATGGGTTATTACAGCTCAGTCCCGCGTGAACTGGAAGAGGCCGCCCAAGTGGACGGCTGCACCCTGCTGGGGGCGGTGTTCCGCATTCTGATCCCGGTCATGCTGCCCAGCATCGTCGCCACCGGTGCATATGCATTCATCAATGCGTGGAACGTTTACGTCTACGCCACCGCGTTCATCACCGATAAAGCCAAGTACACCCTGCCCCTGGCGCTGAACGTCTTCCAGGGCGAATACGGCACCGACTACGGCAAGCTCGCCGCCGGATGCGTCATCGCACTGATCCCCGTTGTTGTAATTTTTGCCTTCATCCAGAAGCACCTCTCCGGCGGCGCGACCTCCGGTGCGGTCAAGGGATAAGGCGTAGAATTAGATTTCATTTATAGGAGGAAAACACAAATGAAAGCAACCCGTACCACCGCTGCGGTCCTGAGCGCTGCCATGGCCGCTACCCTGCTGGCCGGCTGCGGCGGAAGCTCCGCCACCAGCACCGCCGCCTCGACCTCGACCGAGAGCACTGCCGAAAGCACCTCTACCGCTGCGGCTGCCTCCACCGGCGAGAAACAGACCCTGGAGTATTGGTATCACTCCGCTGACCCTGTGACCGACGCTTATTTTGAGGATTATTTCGACAAAATCAACGCCGAGCAGGACCAGTACGAGATCAAGTACACCAGCTTCTCCTTCGCCGACTTCCAGGAGAAGTTCCAGATGGCTGTCTCCACCGATACGATGCCCGACGTCGTCAGCCTGGGCTTCTCCAACGTGGCGACCTTCACCGCGCAGGATTCCCTGCTGCCGCTGGATGATTACCTCGACCAGATCGAGACCCTCGACAAGATCGACAGCAGCATGGTAGACAGTATGCGCACCATCGGCGGCGGCACGCTGTACGGCATCCCCTACGCCTACAACCAGGAGGTTGCCTGGTACAATACCGCCAAGTTCAAGGAGAAGGGCATCGATGCTCCGCCCGCTACCCAGAAGGAGTTCCTGGAGGACTGCGAGAAGTACGCTGACCCCGCAAACTCCTCTTACTTCTACTCTCTGCGCGGCGTGCGCCCTTACGACAGCCTGGTTGCCTGGCTGTGGACCTACACCGACGGCCTGGGCTATGACGGCTCCTGGTTCGACGAGAACGGCAAGTGCATCCTGGGCGACGCCAAGTTCGCCGAAGCCCTGGACACCTACGCCAACCTCTACAAGAACAACGAAGTCTCCGGCGACTCCATCAACAACAACTTCTCCCAGATCGTTGCAGAGTTCGGTTCCGGCGTCTCCATGTACATCGTCCACAACTCTTCTTCCGAGTCTACCCACCTGACCAACTTGGGTGAGGGCAACTTCGCAGCCGCCCGCGTGCTGGCCAACGATGAGGGCCACTACTTCGCCTCCGGTCTGCAGCCCAACGTCTATTGCATCACCAACCAGGGCGACGACCACGACTACTCCGGTGCTGTTTGGCTGATGAACGTGCTGCTGGACGCCGAGTGCGAGGGCGGCATGTGCCAGGCTATCGGCCGTGTGCCCTGCAACAAGGACGTTGAGGAGCAGGATTGGTACAAGAATGACCCCGAGATGATGCTGTACGCCAGCTACCTGGAGGACGACAACTACAAGCAGATCCAGAACCCGTACTGGCTGACTGAGTTCTCCACTTTCGTCTCCGACGATATGACCGCTGACTTCCAGGCCGTTCTGATGGGCAACATGACCGCTCAGGATTGCGTCTCCGGTTGGGCCGCCAAGATCGACGAGTATCAGGCTGCCTACGAAGCACAGGCATAATTGAACATCGGCCGCAAGTAAAGGAGCATGAAAAAGCCTTTATTTGCGGCTTTTTTAGAGAAAATCAATAGGGAGGTTGCCATGGCAGATACAGTTATTTTATTCCAGGATGATTTCCAGTCTTTCCCGATCGGTCCGCTGCCCTTTGACCGCGAACATTCGGCAATGGGTGAGTATCATTACAGCCCGCTGCCAGGTTACCGCGGGCAGTGGTATGACCCCATCGCAAACTGCAACTATCGCGGCCCCAGCTGGCTCGTCACCGCCACCGACGGCGTACACTACATGGAGCAGACCCGCGTGCGCAATCCGCTGACCCACGGCGTCTGCCCGGTGCTGGCTACCGGCGAGGAGCACTGGCAGGACTACACCTTCACTGTCACACTGCGCACCCTTTGCAGCAACGAGGAAGCCGGTGTGCTGTTCCGCTACCAGACGTCGCTGATGCACTACGCCTTCTTTATGAATGACAACAAGGTGCAGTTCTGGCGCATCGAGAAAAAAGAGCGCACGATGCTGGCCGAGGCCCCCTACGAGTACAACTGCGACCAGTACTACACGATGCGTGTGACCTGTAAGGGCAATACCTTCACCGGATCCATCAACGGCGAAAAGCTGCTGACTGTGCAGGACGACCGCTACACCTACGGCAAGGTGGCGCTGGCGGCCTTTATGCCCACCCAGTACACGAATGTGCTCATCACCACCACGCCGGAGGAGGCCGCCCGCATCGTCAAGTGCGAGGATGCCGAGCAGGCCCGCCTGGCCGAAAAGCGCAGCCACTACCCCCGCCCCAAGCTGTACAAGGTCATCGACCTCAAGGACTTCGGAGCGTCGCGGCAGATTCGCTTCGGCCATCTGATGGGCGGCGACGACTGGTATTTCGTCATGGCACAGCACCAGAAGCGCGTGTTCAAGGAGCGCTACTGCAACATCAGCTGCCTGACAGCCGTCAATGTCGAGACCGGCGAGGTGCTGTGGCAGGTGGGTGAGCCTTCGACCCTGGCGGTGAACCAGGACACGACCTGCGACCTGCCGTTCCAAATCTACGATATCAACAACGATGGCTACGACGAGGTCATTTTTGCCCGAGATTTCAAGGTCATGATCCTGGACGGCCGCACCGGTAAGCTGCTGCGCAGCATGGATACGCCCTACAACGACGACCCGGCGGATGAGATTCTGGGCATCGAGTTCCAGAAGCACGCATTTGACCGGCTGAACGTTGATGCTATCCGCATTGTGAACGTCTCCGGCAAGGAGCATGCCAGCGATATCCTCATCAAGGACCGTTACGCCCGCCTGTGGGTGTACGACGAGAACTTCAACCTGCTGTGGAAGTTCACCCACAACAACACCGGCCACTTCCCCTATGCCTACGACTTCAACGGCGACGGCAAGGATGAAATTTTCAGCTGCTACAACATGATCAGCAGCGACGGCAAATTGCAGTGGGAGCTGCCCATCGACACCGATCACACGGATGAAATCGTCATTGGCAAGTTTGACCCTGATATCGATGAGGAACTGCTGGCTATTGTCTCCGGCTGGGAGGGTTTCATGATCGTGGACAAGCACGGTCACATCCTGGCCCGGGATATCAACGGCCACGGCCAGCGCATTAGCGTAGCCAACTACTGCCCGAATATGCGCGGTCTGCAGATTGCCACCACCACCTACTGGGAGAACCAGGGCATCATCTACCTGTACGACTGCAAGGGCCATGAGATTTGGCACATGGAGCCTTCCTCCAACGGCAATGTTGTGGCGCCTGTCAACTGGAAGGGCGACGGTACCGAGCTGATTTTGCTCAACGGCAACGTCAAGTACGGCGGCATGCTGGACGGTGACGGCGACCGGGTCGTGCTCTTCCCCGACGACGGCCACCCCGACCAGTGCGCCGAGGTGCTGAACCTGACCGGCGACCCGCGGGATGAAATCATCCTGTGGGATGCCCACAAGATGTACATTTATACCCAGGACCGCCCCGCACCCGATGGGCCGGTCTATCACCCGGAAAAATACCCCGAGTACAGTGCCTCCAACTACCGGGGCGAGTTCTCCTTTGCGCACTGGGACAAGGCCGGGGATTGATATTACTTCTACTTAGGAGCCTACTATGTTATACGAACGATACCTGCGGGCCTACGCAGAGCAATTCCGCAAGACAGACCGGAATATGTGGAACTACGAGGATGGCTGCGTGCTGATTGGTCTGCGTGCGCTGTACCAGGCGACCGGTGATGCGTTTTACTTTGATGTGCTGAACAGCTTTATGGAGCGATACATCGAGCCGGACGGTACCATTCGCCGCTATGTGGCCGAGGAATACAACCTGGACTACATCCCGGCGGGCTGCGCGCTGTATACCCTGTATGATGAGACCGGCGAGTCGCGCTACCGCAAGGCCATTGAAACGCTGGAAGAACAGCTGCGCCACCAGCCGCGCACCCCCTGCGGCAGTTTCTGGCACAAGGGTATCTACCCCAACCAGGTCTGGCTCGACGGTCTGTATATGGGCCTGCCGTTCCATGCGGCTTACGCCCTGCGGTTTGGCGATGCGGCCACGCTGGATGACATCATGCTGCAATTCCGCAACGCACGCAAGTATCTCTACGACGAAAAGACGGGTCTATACTACCACGCCTGGAACGAGACAAAGGACGTGTTCTGGGCTGACCCCAAGACCGGCCTGTCCCAAAATTTCTGGACACGGGCCATCGGCTGGTATTTGATGGCGATGGCGGATATCTACGCTATGCTGCCCGACAGCCGCGCCGACCTGCAAAAGGAGCTGGCCGCCCTCTGGAAAGAGGCCATCGACGGCATGCTGCGCTGGCAGGAGCCGGACAGCGGCCTGTTCTACCAGCTGCCTGCCCTGCCCGATGTGAAGGGAAACTACCTGGAGACCAGCGGTTCCCTGATGGTGGCGTACAGCCTGCTGAAGGGCGCGCGCCTAGGCGTGCTGGCCGAGCCGAAATACCGTGCGGCAGGGGAGAAGATTTTGGTCGGCATCGAGCTGCGGCAGTTCACCGTCCACGACGGTAAGGTCGAGCTGCACGGCATCTGCAAGGGTGCGGGCCTGGGCCCGGCGGGCAACCTGCGCCGAAACGGCACCGTGGAATACTACCTGTCCGAGGATGTGGTCCACGACGAGCAGAAGGGCGTCGGCGTCTGCATGATGGCCTACGCCGAGTATCTGCAGGCCAAACAGGCCGGTGCGCTGACCGACGACTTCCCCAAAGTGGAGATTTTCAACAAGGGGTACGACCCCATCATGCCTGGCGACCCGGCGTTTATCGCCTTTGAGAAGAACCGCGTGGGCAAAACAGGGTGAGCTGTATGCAGTTTTCCATAGCAAAGCCGGAGGAAGTTGGCGTGTCCAGTGCGGCCATCAGCCAAACGCTTGATTATCTGGCTCAGCGTCGGGTGGCGCTGCACAGCCTGCTGGTCATGCGGCATGACGCGCTGATCTGCGAAGGGTACGCGGCACCATTCACAAAAGATACGCTGCATCGTATGTACAGCGAGACGAAAAGCCTTGTGTCGCTGGCTGTCGGCGTTATGTGCGCCAAAGGGTATCTCGATTTGGATGACCATATCGTGGATCACTTTGCCGAAAAGCTCCCCCTGGGCGGCCCTAGCCCCGAGCTGGCACGGCTGACCATCCGGGATATGCTGCGCATGGCAACGCCGTACAACGGCACGACCTACAAACGGCGGCCCACTAAGGATTGGGTGGGGTCGTTCTTCACCGCGCGGACCGACCACGAGCCGGGCAGTTTCTTCTGCTATGATACCAGCAGCAGCCATACGCTGTGCGCCCTGGTGGAAAAGCGGATGGGCCGCCCCCTACTGGATGTGCTGCGCCGTGAGGCACTGGATGCCATCGGCTTTTCAGAGCAAAGCTATTGCATCCGGGATCCCATGGGCATAAGCCAGGGCGGGTCCGGCCTGATGGCTACCCCCCGGGATATGTTGGCGCTGCTTCGCCTTGTTGCGCAGGGTGGGCAGTGGGATGGCCAACAGCTTTTACCCCAAGACTATTTGCAGGCTGCCACGGCCCGGCAAATCGATAATGCCGAGAACGGCGGCAGCAGCGGCTGGGATTTTGCCCAAGGCTACGGCTACCAGTTCTGGCGGTTGACCCATAACGCATGGTCTATGTATGGTATGGGCGGCCAGCTGGCCATCTGTCTGCCAGATCAGGATATGCTCCTTGTGACGACGGCCGATACCCAGCCCCTGGCGGGCGGCGTGCAGACGATTCTGGATGCCTTCTGGAACTGCCTGCTGCCCGGCGTGGCCGATGCTGCGCTGCCCGCAAACCCTGCGGCTTATGCCGAACTGACGAAAAAGTTATCCACCATGCAGCTGCCGATTGTGGAAAACCTGGCGGCCCCCGACACCGAGCTTTGCTGTGCGACGGTGCAGATGGGCCTCAACGCTCCCGGCCTGACGGCCCTGCAGCTGCAAGAAAACGCACTGGTGCTGCACTACGGCGGCAAGACCTGCACGCTGCCTTTCCGGACGGGGGCATTGGTGCAAAGCCATCTGTGGGACGACCCCGCGCTGCCCTGTGTTATCGCCGCCGGCTGGCGTGCTCCGGACTCCCTCCTTCTCCGGGTGCATCTGCTGGGCGAGCGACTGGGCAGCCTGAGTTTGCAGTTAAAGCTGCGCCCCGGCGGTGCGACATTGGCTCTGTGCAGCCATGAGGAACACCCCGATCCCGATTTCAACGGCACTGCGGAAGGTGTAACCGCAGTGTGAACCCAAGCGGGCCGCCTGCTGCCATGCGCAGCGGGCGGCCCGCGTTATTTTTACAGGCACGGCCCTTGCAAAGTGCGGCGGAATGTGCTATGCTATTTTTGTACAAAAGGGGAGCTTGCGTCAAGCGGGCTGAGAGTGGGCTGTATCGCCCTGACCCGTAACCTGATTTGGATAATGCCAACGTAGGGAGATACGCGCACGACCACTCTTTGTGAGTTTTTATGCGGATATGTCTTTGCAGGCATATCCGCATTTTACTTGCAAGGAGTGTTTTTTGTATGCTGGGTACCTGTATTGAAAATGTACGGAAGAACGTGCCATTGGTGCATAACATCACGAATTATGTCACCGTCAATGATGTGGCGAACATCCTGCTGGCCTGCGGCGGCAGCCCCATCATGTCCGACGAGCCGGAGGATGTCGAGGATATCACCACCATCTGCGGCGGGCTGAACATCAACATCGGTACGCTGAACCAGCGCAGCATCGCGGGGATGTTCCGCGCCGGGGCCAAGGCCAACGCCCTGGGCCATGTCGTGCTGCTGGATCCCGTCGGCGCGGGCGCGTCGGCACTGCGCACCAACACGGCTGTGGAGCTGATGGAAAAGGTCAAATTCACCGTTATCCGCGGGAATATCTCTGAAATCAAGACGCTGGCGCTGGGCAGCGGCACGACCAAGGGCGTGGACGCCGACGTGGCCGACGCTGTGACCGATGCAAACCTGGACAATGCCGTTGCATTTGTCAAGGATTTCGCCGCCAAGAGCGGGGCCATCGTTGCTGTGACCGGGGCAATTGACCTGGTCAGCGACGGCAAGACCTGCTATGTCATCCGCAATGGCCGCCCCGAGATGGGCAAGATCACCGGCACGGGCTGCCAGCTCTCCGGCATGATGACGGCTTTCGTCGTCGCCAACCCCGACAACCGGCTTGAGGCCGCCGCCGCTGCCGTCTGCGCCATGGGCCTGGCGGGCGAGATCGGCTGGAGCCGTATGCAGGACGGCGACGGCAACTCCACCTACCGCAACCGCATTATCGACGCCATCTACAACATGGACGGCGCAACGCTGGATGGGGGCGCAAAGTATGAACTGCGATAAAAAGGACCTGCTGCTCTACGCCGTCACCGACCGCCATTGGCTGGACGGCCGCAGGCTCATCGACGTTGTGCGCGAGAGCCTGGACGGCGGCGTGACGATGGTGCAGCTGCGGGAGAAAACGCTGGAAGAGGGAAAATTCCTTGAAGAAGCGAAGGAATTGCAGGCGCTTTGCCGCGAACGCGGCGTGCCGTTCCTTGTGAATGACAACGTGGAAATTGCCCGCGAGATGAACGCCGACGGCGTCCACGTTGGCCAGAGCGATATGGAGGCACTGGACGTCCGCGCCATTCTCGGCCCCGACAAGATCCTCGGCGTGTCTGCGCAGACTGTTGAACAGGCCGTCCTGGCCGAAAAGCACGGCGCGGACTACCTTGGCGTCGGCGCGGTGTTCCCGACCGGCTCCAAGGACGACGCCGACGACGTGAGCTACGACACGCTGAAGGCCATCTGCCAAGCTGTCTCCATCCCGGTCGTTGCCATCGGCGGTATTACACAGCAGAACGTTGAAAAGCTGGCGGGCAGCGGCATCTGCGGCGTGGCGGTCATCAGCGCCATCTACGCGGCCAAAAACATCGGGCAGGCATCGAAGGATCTGAAAGCTGCCACGGAGAAAATGCTGCATGACTAAGGGCGCAATTTTTGATTTGGACGGCGTGCTGCTCGACTCCATGGGCATCTGGAACGACCTGGGTGCGCGGTATCTGCGCAGCCGGGGCCTGATGCCCGAGCCGGGCCTCAACGAGATTTTGTTCTCGATGAGCATGGAGCAGGGCGCGGAATACCTGCACACCCACTACCCGCTGGCCCAGTCCTCCGCCGAAATTGAAGCGGGAATTGAGACGATGCTGCGCGATTTTTACTACAACGAGGTCCCCGCCAAACCCGGCGCGGCGGCGCTGCTGGCCGCGCTGGCGGCAAAGGGCATCCCGATGGCGGCGGCGACCTCCAGCCCGCGCGGGCATGTGACCCACGCTTTGCAGCGGCTGGGGCTGCTCGGCTATTTTGCGCAGATCTTCACCACCGGTGAGGTCGGCGTCAGCAAGCACGAGCCGACGATTTACCTGCTGGCCGCGCAGGCCCTGGGCAGCGCACCGGGGGAGACGATCGTGTTTGAGGACAGCCTCTACGCGCTGAAAACCGCCAAAGCCGCAGGGTTTTACACGGTCGGTGTCTATGACGCCGACGGCGAAAGCGACCAGGCCGGGCTGAAAGCTGCGGCAGATTTGTATGTGAAGGAGCTGGGGGAGGCTGCCGGGAGGTGGTAAAGCCCCTCGGCCTCGTAAACTCGCCTTGCCACCTAACAAAAACGCGGTACACCGGGGGCACCACCTTGTATCGCGCAATAAAACATTGCTGTATATATAGGAAGGAAGTATCATTATGAAAACAGCATTGACCATTGCAGGCAGTGATTCCTGCGGAGGCGCCGGTATCCAGGCAGACATCAAGACCATGACCGCCAACGGCGTTTACGCCATGAGTGCGATCACGGCCCTGACCGCCCAGAACACTACCGGCGTGACGGACATCCTTGAATCGACCCCGCATTTTCTGGCGGAACAGCTCGACGCGGTGTTCACCGATATCACCCCCGACGCCGTCAAGATCGGGATGGTCTCCTCGGCGGAACTCATCGAGACGATCGCCGCCAAGCTGAAACAGTACGGCGCAAAGCATATCGTCGTGGACCCCGTCATGGTCGCAACGTCCGGTTCCAAACTCCTGCGGGACGACGCCGTCAGCGCCCTGTGCGCAAACCTGCTGCCGATGGCTGAGGTCCTGACGCCCAACATCCCCGAAGCCGAGATCCTGGCCGATATGCCGATCAAAAACGCCGCCGATATGGAAAAGGCCGCGCAGACCATCAGCGAAAAATACGGCTGTGCGGTGCTCTGCAAGGGCGGCCACCAGATCAACGATGCCGACGACCTGCTTTGGCGCGGCGGCGCGGGCAAATGGTTCCGCGGCAAGCGCATCGATAACCCCAACACCCACGGCACCGGCTGCACGTTGTCCAGCGCCATTGCGTCCAACCTGGCAAAAGGCTATGACCTCGACGCTTCGGTCGAGCGCGCAAAGGCCTATATCTCCGGCGCACTGGCCGCCATGCTGGACCTGGGGCACGGCTCCGGCCCGATGGACCATATGTTTGCGCTGAAAGGAGAGTTCACCGAATGAAAAAGACTTCTACATTCCAAAACGGCCTGATTTGGTTCGGCGCGGGCGTCTCACTGGCAGAAATCCTCACAGGTACGTCCTTTGCACCGCTGGGCATGGCAAAGGGCTTTGCGGCTATCCTCATCGGCCACATCATCGGCTGTGCCATGATGCTGCTGGCGGGCCTTATCGGCGGCCGCACCGGCCGCAGTGCCATGGAGACCGTCAAGATGAGCTTCGGCCAGAAGGGCGGCCTGCTGTTCGCGTTCCTGAACGTCCTGCAGCTCGTCGGCTGGACGGCCATCATGATTTACGACGGCGCACTGGCGGTCGGCGGCATTTTTGCGATCGGCCGCTGGGTGTGGTGCCTGGTCATCGGGGCGCTGATCGTGCTGTGGATCGCCGTAGGCATCACTGATTTGGGCTGGATCAACAAAATTACGATGGCCGCTTTGTTTATTTTGACGTTGGTTCTGTGCAAGGTCATCTTCTTCTCCGGCAACGCCATGGTCGGCGTCGGCGGCGAGAGCCTGACCTTCGGCGCGGCGGTGGAGCTGGCCGTGGCGATGCCGCTGTCCTGGCTGCCGCTTATCAGCGACTACACCCGCGACGCCGAAAAGCCCACCCAGGCCACCTGGGTCAGCGTGCTGGTCTACGGCGCGGTGTCCTGCTGGATGTACGTCATCGGCATGGGTGCGGCGATTTTCACCGGCGAGTATGACATTGCCGTCATCATGGTCAAGGCGGGGCTGGGCATTGCCGCGCTGGTCATTCTGGTGTTTTCCACCGTTACCACGACATTTTTGGATGCGTGGAGCGCGGGCATTTCCGCCGAGAGCCTGTCCGCCAAACTGGACGGCAAAAAAACGGCCATCGTCGTGACGGTCATCGGCACGCTGGGAGCCATTCTGTTCCCGATGGACGATATCACGGGCTTTTTGTACCTGATCGGCTCGGTCTTTGCGCCGATGATCGCGGTGCAGATCGCCGACCACTTTATCTTAAAGCGCGATCGCTTTGCCGTGGCCGCCGACGCGCGCAATCTGGTCATCTGGCTGGTGGGCTTCATCGCCTACCGCCTGCTGATGGGCGTTGACACCCCGGTAGGCTACACCCTGCCTGATATGCTGCTGACCGTGGCAATTTGCGTTATTGCCGAGAAGGTCAAGCCGACGAAGGCGTAAATCCATAGTTTATAGTGCGTGGGAGTTCTGTCCATCAGAACGCCCACGCTTTTTTGCGTATCCCAGGCAAAGCGAAGGCCGGAGGGGGCTTTGCCGCCGTGCCTTACTTGCCCGCTTTCCCCGCTAAGCCCCCACCGAACAATTCTTGCGCAACATTCGCGCAACAAATGCGCAATAAATCCGACAAAACCTGCCAAGTTTGCCTAACTGCGCAACTGATTCGACACGAGTTGTACAAGACCAACTGACGAAGCGTACAAAAATATGACTGACTCTTTTTGCAAAACGCCGAAAATGAGCAAATCAAGCAGGATATATTGCGATTTTGCAACAAGAGTGCTATTCTTTTATATAAGAAATGTAAAAACTAGGTAGGCGGCGGCAGAAAAAGGCTGCTGCGTATTTTTAACCAGGTTGCGCACCAGCGGTTGCGCAACGGGAAAGGGGCTAGCCCCTTTCTATTCCACAGCAAGCTGTGGAATAAAAGGCTCTGTCAGGCAAGGGAGGGCAAGCAGATGACAAAGAAATTTTCTGTACTGCAGCGCGCAGCGGCATTGCTGGCCGCTCTGTGCCTGCTGGCGGGCTTGGCTCTGCCCGTCTGCGCGGAGGACGCCGCCGACGCCCTTTCTGCGCAGAATGTGGAAACGATGCAGCAAGGGAACGACCCCACCGTCGAAACCCTGCCGGGTGAGCAGACCGACGAGGACAAGACCGCCCCGGACGGCGCGGCTGCCGCGACCCCGACCCCCACGCCGACGGCGGCGCCCGCCGCGACCCCGACGGCGACACCCACCGCGACCCCCACCCCGAAACCGACGCCCACCGTGACGCCGATACCGGATGACGAGGAGAACAGCGAAAGCGAAGAAAAATTTGCAACCTTCGCGGCAGTCAATGCAGTTGCGGAGGGCGGAACAGAACACCCGAAGGGAAATTACACAATCTATTTTGTACCGCCTACAAAATGGACTGAAGCAGAAAGTGAAGGAATCTATTTCCGCGGGCGTCGCGGTGCAGGTAATGGTAATAATGATGGCGAGTATAAGGCCGCCATGACGAAAAGTGGCGAGATCACGAAAATAGGCGAGCGGCCAATTTACGAAATTGAGTTATCTTACGCAGATAGTTCAGAATCTTGCCCACATGGTGGTTATGTGTGGGTGCAGTTCCAAGTTGGAGATAATGACAATCCATCAAAGCGGATAAGGATAAGAACTACGGATCAAGACAGCAGCAGTTGGCTGTATGTTGATAAAATGGGTGGAAAGTGCTTTGAAGGAGACAAATATTTTGAAGGAGACAAAGATAAAGAGAGTGTTGTGATCACCGATGCAGCGGCCGTTTCAAAGTTGGCTGCCTACGACAATATCGTCAAAAAGCACGTTCGCTACGGCGACCAGAAAATCTATTTTCAAAACAAAACGGAGAACGCTCTCACCAATATCACAGTAACGTTCTACGAAAAAGTCAATGGTGAATACAAGGTAGTCGGCAAGGAGCAGACGATTCCCTCGGTTCCCGCAGGTGGAGTCTCTGACGCAATCACGATTCCGGGTGAACCTTGCGCCTATGTCAGATTCACCGATGAAAACGGCTTCATCGGCAAAAAGTACTATAACTTCTACAAAGATGACGTTGATTCGGAAGAGGTAGGTACATTCCAGTATAACGCCCAAACGAATTACTGCTTTATCTACAATGGGCCGTCTGAAGTCCAGTGGGGTGCGCCCAACGCAACACGCATTTACTTTGACGCGACGTTCTCGGATATGTCGTATAGTGGAGATTCCAAAGCCAAAACGCCAGACGGAATGCCGGGAAACGACGGAAAGCTCTACTATATCCTGACCGGAACCGGCAAAAATGTGCAGACAGGTGAGATGACCCGGCTGGAGGATCGTTCCGAGTCAAGACACCTTTGGTATGTAAATGTCCCGGAAGGCTACACGAAAGTACAGTTCTCCGATACAAAAACCCCGCCGGCGGGCAGCGATATCAATGGCCGTGCAACGGACACGCTGACATGGAATAATAAGAATAATAAACTGAAAGAGCCGTGCTTCTATGCGGACACCGGCGATGACATTACCTACGTTGGTGGGTATCGTGGAGGCTATTGGGGTGAAAAATCTGATATCCGCGATGCGGAAGCGGGCAAGGGTGCTGAGATAGTAAAGCTGGATACCACCGGCACCTTTACGCCGAAAAACAATGTGAAGTATATCGACAGTACCCTGTATGACTACTACACGGATTACGAACTGAACGGCAATAACCGAGCAAATTATAACTACACAGAATATAACAAACAGCGCAGTTATGTTACGTTTGAACAGTTTGACCGTGCCCTAAGTGATTATTACAGCGAGTATGCCACTAAAAATAGTAAGACAATCCAGTATCCGCTTTATACCGGTCATTTCCAGCCAAGCAATATGGACGATAGTTTTGCAGCCATTGCAAATAACCTGGGACTGTACGGCTGGGGTTGGTATGACCGTGGGGCGACCGAAGAATCACAGAAAAGCTATTGGCGCTTTATAGCAGCAAATAACTCAAATTACAATGCGGCTTACGATGCGAGCAAGGGGAACGACTATTCAACGCACGGTAATAGCGCCTTCCAAGGTCTGGTCAATACAAATTTGACTAGTGACGGAAGCCCAACTATAGCGGGAACAACGCTTATAGAACCGCATTTTAGTGAGGCATTCTTGACAGGCGATAACAAAGCAAAAGCGGTTTTGGGCAAGGTCTACAAAGATGTTGCGTTCCCCTTTAAGCAAGCACCGGTCTTTGCAGATCCAAACAATACTAATGACCCGGAAAACGAAGCAAAGTACTGGTACTTCGATAGTAATGAAACGTCACTCTATCTAAAACAGGATGGAGAGGATTATTACTTAGAGGGCAACGGCACGGATCCGCATTCTTCGAACCGAAATTCGTCAAACACCGAGACTGGTCACGGGTTCTTCCCCTTCAACCAGTACACAAACGGAGGTGCCAACCGGTATAACTACGGCTTTGGTGCTAAGCTGCAATTTGACTTTACGTTGACAGATGACGGCAAGGTCGTAGTAGGAAAAAATGTGGATGGGTCAGACAAGACAGTCCCCATCAAGTTCTTCTTCTCCGGCGATGATGATGTTTGGGTGTTTATCGACAACAAGCTGGTTTTGGACGTCGGTGGTGCGCATGGTAGGGTTGACGGTCTGCTGGAATTTGGCGAAGAAGGCGACAAAAATACAGTAACAGCGTATGTCAGTGACGCGAAAGCGGGCCAAACAGATGGCTTTGGTATTACTTATACGAAGATGACGACGTCAAAAACTGTAACCTTTAACAAGGATAAGAATAACCCTAACGCCGCAACCAGGACGTTCCGCTATCAGAGCGACAAATATCAGGACAACAACGAACCGATGACGCTCACCAAGAACACCAAGCACACCCTTACCATGTACTACATGGAGCGCGGTATGTGGGAGTCCAACATGGCGGTGGCGTTCAACTTCCCGGATCATAACGAGCTGCAGGTGGAAAAACAGGTCGATGCGACCGATGTTTGCGACTTGCTGAAACCCTACTTCACGAAGTCCACCCGCCAGTTCACGGTCAGCATCAAAAACTGGGCGACCCATTATGCCGCACGGGACTTGACGGCAACAACGGATGCAGGCGGCAGCTCCGGCATCGGCTTTACGACCAAGCAGTATACCATCCCGGACTACGGCTCGGTAGCGGCAAAAGGCTTGGTGGACGCGGCCGGTGCACAGTATACCACCAGCAAGGGCGAAGAGATCCGCAGGGTGGACGACAAAGGCAAGTTTACCCTGCAAAACGGCGAAACCGTCACCTTTGCGGATCAGTTCCGGCGCGGCAGTTATATCTCGCTGCAAGAATACCCCGGCACGGACCTGTATGCCCCCACCTGGGAAATCTACGAGAACGGCAAGCTCGTCACGGAAAACGTGGACGACGACGCAGTTGACCTTGTAGCCAATCACCCGACAACAATGCGGGACGATAACACAACCCCGGATGATGGCCGTATGGAAAAGTACCAAACGGGCACCAAAGACGGAAAGACGATTGAGAACACCGGCTACATAGAAACCCAAAAGCCGAAGGAAAACTCCATCGTGTTCCGCTCGTACAGTGACCCGGACGGTACAGACCAGTTCACCAAGTTGAAGGTGAAATTCATCAACAAAGTCAAAACCGGCTCGCTGAGCATCACCAAACAGGTGCCGCCGGACGAGCAAGCGACTTTGGGGGATAAAACGTACACCTTTACCGTGCAGTACTCGAACATCGGCGGCCTGGGCGGCAGCATAACCGAAACAGTTGATGTTCCAGTCGGCAAAGACAAAACTGTTACGCTGAAAGGGATACCGATTGGCACGAAGGTTACAATCACAGAAGAAACCCCGGAGAATCAGTATATCAAGAGCATCACCGTGGACGGAACGTCAGTAGACGGCGACGAAGCCAGTGGCATTATTGATGAGGACAAGACGGACGCGACCGGAAAAACGACACCCAGCGTTCAGGTGGTGTTCACCAACACGGCACACAAGCCGATCGCTATTGCTGTAAAAAAGACATGGCAGAATGCCAAAGGTGAGGAGCTTATCACCGGTCTGCCGACATCGATTTGGGTCAAATTGGAGCGCCGCCATGAGGGCAGTACGAAGGATACGGACTGGACATATGTGCCGGGCACGGAAGTTGCACTGACGAAGGACGACACTGGAAAGTGGACACACACGTTCCCCGGCATGGATGCCTATGACATCAACGGCACTACCTATTATGAGTACCGCGTGGTGGAATCGGCAACGGAAAAAGGCAATTACACCGCCGACGGCACGCTGACGCTGGGCAACTATAAGTACACAGTTATCGGCACCGCGCAAACAATAAAGGATACCGATAATTCGGTATCGCTTACCCTGACCAACACGCAGGTGCCGCCGGTGTATGAGCTGGCTATCACCAAGCAGGGCCTTGACGAGAACGGCAAAAATACCGAACGGCTGAACGGCGTGGAGTTCAAGCTGGAAAAGCTGAACGGCAACGAAGTTGATACGACGTTTAATGGCAACAAGGGTTCCATGACCGGGACGACCGAGGGTGTTGGCGGCAACGCGGGCAAGTACAGTTTTACAAACCTGTCTGAGGGCAGCTACCGTTTGACGGAGCTGAAAACCGTGGACGGCTACAACCTGCTGGCCGCACCGATCGAGTTTACCCTGCAAAAAGGCAAATGCCTGATAAACAACACGGTGCAAGAAAAAATGGTTACAGGCACACCCGCCAAGGGCTACACGGTGAGTTTGACCATCAACAACCGCAAGGGCTTTACGCTGCCGCACACCGGCGCGGACGCCCCCAGCCTGTGGCTGCTGATCGGCCTGCCGCTGCTGGTGGCCGGGCTGCTGGTGCTGGTATTCCGCTACAATCGGAAAGGGGGCAAGCGTTCCTGATATGGCCCCCGATTTCCCCGCTACGATAATCTTAAAAAGAAAGAGGTTATGACAGATGAAACTAAAACGTTTCCTTACCGGCGTCCTCAGCGCCGTAATGGCCCTCAGCGTCTGCGCCCTCCCCGCCGCCGCGGCGGAGAGTCAGGTGACTTTTGACGTGAACAAAAAGGTGGGTAGTTTGACCATCACAAAGCTCGAACAAACCCAGAAACAAAGTGAAGCAGGTAACGGCGAGGGTTCGCCGTTGGCAGGCGTTACTTTTACGGCGTATAAAATTGCTGATATCAAGCAGTCCTATGAGGACGGTAAGGCAACGTTAGCATACGACCTTGCCGCAACGCTTAAAGATAAGGAACTTGAGGATAGTATCTTCAATGGCAATTCGGAGATGTTTGACAGTAAAACCGGATTGATTGATTCGAAGAAACTTTACGAAGAAATTAACAAGACGTTCAGCAAGCTTTCGGAGTCTGAGAAAGCGGCAATGAAAAAGGGCGAGCCGCAGACAACAGACAATACTGGCGTGGCAAGCTTTAAAGAACTGCCGCTTGGTATCTACATGATTGAAGAAACTGCGGCCCCCAGCCAGATTTTGACTAGAACGGCTAACTTTGTTGTCTCAATTCCTATGGTTCAGACAACGGAAAACGGCCAAGAATGGGTTTATGATGTCAAAGCTAGCCCAAAGAACGTTGCTACTTATGGCGGTGTAAGCTTGGTCAAGACTGGTACTACGGCAGGAAACAGGGCAGATGCTGTTGCAGTGCCAAATGTTTTGTTCCGTCTTGATAAGGAAACAAGTGGTGGCACGTGGGAAGCTGTTGACTTGACCGATGCTATCAAAGTTGCCGCAGGTACAAAGTCACAAACGGGTGAAGCAACCACCAAGGGATATTTGACAACGAGCGATGCAGGTACTATTACGATTGAATCTGGCTTGGCTCCTGGAAAATATCGTTTTGTTGAGATTTCTGCATCCAATGGTTATGTCGCAAATACCGATGAGAATGCGAACATCTTTACGGTTGAAAAGGGTAGTGATGGAACACTAGTTACAAAGGTAGGCGATAAGGAGGTCAAATCTGTTCCGGTGACGAACGAAAAGCCAGACCTTGACAAGATAGTCGCTGGCCGAAAAGGCGGTACAACCAATAATGATGCAGATTATGCAATTGGTGATACTGTCCCTTACACCCTGACGATACATGTGCCCGCGAATATTGCCAAGATGGCGACCTTCAAAGTTGTAGATACGGTAAAGGCTTCTCAGCAGGCGTACAATGAGGGCTCCTTTAAAGTGACGTATAACGGTGGAACAGACGGCGCAGATATTGACGTCCCTGCCAATCAATACGCGGCAGCTGTTATTACCACGGATGCGACAAATGACGTCAGCTCGTTTACCATTGACTTTAAGCCGAAGGGTGCAGATGGAAAAGTTGGCGGATTGGGTGAAACTTTTGAAGGTAAAGCTATCACGATTACGTACACTACGACATTGAAGGATGGCGCGGTGACGGATAAATCCGGCAACATCAATAAAGCACAGTTGTCTTACTCCAATAAGACGGACATTGGTGCGGATGGAAAGGAAATTCCCAACCCGGGCAACCCTTACGAGATTCACAATGAAAGTGTTGTGTACACGTTCCAGACTGGCATTTACAAAGTAAATGAAAGCAATACTGCGATGCAAGGTGTTACCTTTGCACTGTATAAGGAAGTAGATACAGCCACGGACAAGGAAATAACGTGGACAGGCGATGACCGTAATGAGAAGAAGGGCATAACATTTGCAGGTAAAAACATTGAATATGCCAGTGACGATGAAGTGAAGGCGGCTGGACTCGCCACAGCAAAGAAATGGATTAAAGTGTATGAGAAGGAGTCCGGCGCGGACGGTAAAATCACATACAAGGGCTTGCCTAACGGTGTATATAAGTGGGTTGAAACAAAAACGCAGACTGGTTACAATCTGTTGAAAGAACCTGTTGATGCAACGTTGAATGTTAATTATAAGGCTGAATGGAAAGAAGATACAGCTTATTCGGAAGATGGAAAACTGATTAAGCGTACTTACGATGAAACCAATACAATTTATGATAACGCTGCAGCAGTGAAATCTTACACTGTTGTCAACCGTAGGGGCTTCCAGCTGCCTGTCACCGGTGGTTTTGGCACACTCCTGTTCAGCGGTATCGGCGTGCTGCTGGTGCTGGCCGGTGTGGCGGTGCTGTTCAGCATGAAAAAGAAGAACGACCGCGCTTAAAACCGCATGATGCAAACACCAAAAGATAATTAGAAGGGGTAAACCCATAGGGGAAGGGCCGGGATTGGCTCTTCCCCTATGGGTGGTTATGGGGGTATACTATAAGGCAAGGGGGGAGGCTTGAATCCCTCCGCCTCGCAAAGCTCGGCCCACAGATATTTCCCCCACGAACAGAAAGGCACACCTATGGATACCACAGGCAAATTAAAACTTGGATTTGCGGCGCTGATGATTCTGTCGGGCATCGGCGTGGCGATGTACCCGGTCGTCAGCAACGCGGTGGCACAGCGCCATGCGTCGGCGGTCATTGACAGCTACGACGATACCGTCCAATCCATGGATACAGAAAAGCTCGATGCTGCAAAAGAAGCGGCCCGCAGCTACAACGAACAGCTCAGCAATGCCGTGGACCGCGACGCGGCGGGCGAAGCCGCCGACACCGGCACAAGCTATGTGGACCTGATGGACGTGGGCGAGAGCCTGGGTTACATAAAAATCCCCAAAATCGACGTCAATCTGCCGATTTATGAAGGCACCAGCGACGAGGTGCTGCTCAAGGGCATCGGCCATCTGGAAGGGTCGAGCTATCCGCTTGGCGGCGACAGCACCCACAGCGTGCTGACAGGCCACCGCGGCCTGGCCGAGGCCGTCCTGTTTACCGACTTGGACAAAATGCAGGAAGGTGACAAATTTTACCTGCACATCATGGACGAAGTCCTGGCCTACCAGGTCGACCAGGTCAAGGTCGTGGAGCCGGAACACACCGAGGATCTGGAAATCATCCCCGGCGGGGACTACTGCACCCTTGTCACCTGCACGCCCTATGCCATCAACACCCACCGTATGCTGGTGCGCGGCGTGCGCGTGCCCTACAACGGCGAGGACGAGGACGCCGACACCCCGCAGGCCGTGCAGTACCAGGCATTGAACACCGGCAACATCGTCAAGCGCGTGGTGGACGCCTGGCCGTGGATCAGCGTGACCGGCAGTATTATCATAGGCGGCGAGGCACTGGTGCTGCTTTTGCTGCTGCACCGCTGCAAAAAGCGCGAGGAGGAAGACTGATGAAACGCCTGCTGCTGCAAATTTTTGCGTGGCTTGCCATACTGGTGGGCGCGGGGCTGATGCTGCAGCCGACGGTCAGCCAATACCTGACCCGCCGCAAAAGCACCGCCGCCGTGGAAACCTTTGTGCAGTCCGCCGCCGAGTCCGCCGCCGTGGCCGCTGACGACCCGGCTGCCGAAAACACGCGCCCCTACGCAGATTTGTACGACGCCCTGCAAGCCTACAACGCGGAAATCTACGCCGAGGGCCAAAGCGGGCTGAAGGACCCCTTTGCCTACGAGACGCCCGCCTTTGACCTGACGGCCTACGGCCTGCCCGATGATATGATCGCCGCGCTGTGGGTGCCGCGCCTGGATTTAGATTTGCCGGTGTATCTGGGGGCCAGCACCGAAAACATGGCCCGGGGCGGCGCACTGCTGGGGCAGACCTCGATGCCGCTGGGCGGCGTGAACACCAACACGGTCATTGCCGCCCACCGCGGCTACTACGGCGCGGAGATGCTGCGCAACGTGCAGCAGATACAGATCGGCGACAAAATCACCCTGACCACGCCGTGGGAGACCCTGACCTACCGCGTGTGTGAGCTGAAAATTATACAGCCGGACGACATAAATGCGATACTGATACAGCCGGGGCGGGATCTGTTGACCTTAACGACCTGCCACCCCTACACCCAGAACACCCAGCGCTACCTGGTCATTGCCGAGCGTGACCCCGACGCCGCCCCCGCCACCCATGAGGAAGATTTGGCCGAGTGCGCGGGCAGCTGGGACGCCGCGCCCCGCCAGGTGACGGTGGAAAGCCCCGACGGCACCGCCGCCGTGGAGGAGATTGCGCCCGAGAGCATCAGCCCGCTGCCGAACGAGGGCAGCGGCGAGGATGCGGGCGGGGCGTACTCCAACTGGATGATATGGCTGGAAAACAACGCCCTGTGGGCAGGAATTGTGCTGATTGCCGCCGTGGTGGGATGCGGGCTGATCCTGCGCCGCCACAGAAAGGACTGACCGATGCAGACACGAGAAAAAGCGCTGGCCGTGACGGCCGAGGTGGGCAAGGCCGTACTGGGCAAGCCCGAAGCAATTTTGAAAATCATGATGGCAATGCTGGCCCGCGGCCATGTGCTGGTGGAGGATATCCCCGGCGTGGGCAAAACCACACTGGCCCAGGCGTTTGCCCGCGCTATGCAGCTGACCCAGAACCGCGTACAGTTCACACCGGACGTATTACCGTCTGATATTGTGGGGTTTTCGCTGTACCAAAAAGAGACCGGCAAGTTCGTTTACCACCCCGGCGCGGTGGCCTGCAACCTGTTTTTGGCCGATGAGATCAACCGTACCAGCGCCCGCACCCAATCCGCCCTGCTGGAAGTCATGGAGGAAGGTGCGGTGACGGTGGACGGCGTGACCCGCAAGCTGCCCCAGCCCTTCACCGTCATGGCGACGGAAAACCCGGTTGGCTCGATCGGTACGCAGATGCTGCCGGAGTCGCAGCTCGACCGTTTTATGGTCTGCGTGGTCATGGGCTACCCCGACACCGAGGCCGAAATGGAGATTTTGACCCGCCAGCCGCGCCACGGTCTGCTGGACCGCGTGCAGCCGGTCATGGACCAGAACGACCTGCTGACCATGCAGGCTGAGGTGGACAACATTTATATGAGTGATGAAATTTTGCGGTATATCGTAGAGCTTTCCCAGGCGACCCGCAAGGACGCACGGCTGGCGCTGGGGCTTAGCCCCCGTGCGTCGCTGGCCGTGGCCGGTATGGCGCGGGCCGCGGCGTACCTCTCGGGGCGGGAGTTTGTCGTGCCCCAGGATGTGACCGCGATTTTTGCCGACACCGCGCACCACCGCCTGAGCCTGACCGAGCAGGCCCGCACCGGCGGGGAGACGGTGGAAAACGTGATCGCCGACGTGCTGCACACTGTGCCGCGCCCCCGCCCGGAGAAACCGACCCATGGCAGGTAAAGTGGGCTGCGGCCTGCTGCTGGCCGTGCTGTTTTGCGCCGCCGCGGTCAGCCGTGCGCCGTTTGTGGTGTTCCTGCTGGCGCTGGCTGTGGTGTTCACCGCGTTTTTGTGGTGGGACGCCCGCACGCTGCGGCGGCAGGTGACGGCGGCCTTGCAGCTGCCCGCCAAACCGGTGCGCCCCGGCGAGGCATTTGCCGTGACCGTGCACCTGCAAAACGCCGGGCGGCGCACCATGCCTGAACTGCGGGCCGTGCTGCGGGCCGAGGATGCCGAGAGCGGTACGGCCATCGAGCTGCCCTGTGCCGCCATGCTGGCCCCGGGCGGCCGCGCCGACCTGCGGGTGACGCTGCGGGCCGCCAAAAGCGGGCTGTGGCGGTTCAAACTGCAAAAGCTGACGGTGCGGGACCACTTGGGCCTGTTTGCGGCGGACTGCCCGCCGGACGGCCAAACGTGGGAGCTGTGCGTGCTGCCGCCCGCCGAGGGAGAGGCCGACGGCGCGGGCAATACCCCGCAGAACCGCGCCGAGCAGGAGAGCCGCGCGGGACAGGACATTGCCGATGGCGTCTACGACCTGCGCCCCTACCGTGTGGGGGATCCCTTAAAACAAATCCACTGGAAATTGACGGCCAAGGTGGACGAGCTGACCGTGCGGGAGCCGCTGGGCACGACCTACCGTGCCGACCCGGCCGGCACGCTGCTGGCCGAGGATGGCGGCACCCCGCCGCCTGTGCTGCATTTTGGGCGGGCGGCTGTGACCCGGCTGCGCACCCTGACCCGCCGCAAGGCCGCCGACCCGGACACCGGGCTGGAATTTGTGGACCGCGTGCTGCTGCCCCAGCAGGGGGCGACGACACGGCCTGTTCTGCGTGGCTGCGTGGATTTTTCGATACTTTTGCTGCTGACGCTGGGGCTGCTGGCGGCGGTGAACAGCGCGTTTTCGCTGGCGCTGCCCGCTTGGATCTGGCCCGGCGCGGCGGCGCTGTGCGCCCTGTGGCTGGCGCTGTGCTATGCACCGCTGCCTGCCGCCGCCAAGCGCGGGGCTGTGCTGGCGCTGGCCGTGGGGTACCTGGTGCTGCTGTTTTTGGTGCAGCGGGACTTCCTGCGCGGCATGGATGCCTTTGCCAACGCCGTGAAGCTGTGCCTGAATACACGTTTCAACGCGGATTTCGCCGTGGTTGAGGCGGGTGCGTGCGGGCTGTTTGTGCTGCTGGCGCTTGTGCCTATCACGGCGTTTTTTGCCGCTGTGACGGTCTGGCGCAGCGACGCGCTGCTTTTGGATTTGGTATTGCTGCCTACCGTGGTGCTTGTGCTGCTGGCGGGCGCGGGCGGCGGAGCTGTGGGCTGGCTGCTGCTGCTCCTGGGCTGCGTCGGCGCGTGGGCGGCGGCGCGGTCGGTGCGGCGCAGGCGGCTGTGGGGCAAAAAAGATTCCACCGTTTACACTGCGAATGTGGAAAACTTCCTCACAACCCAAAAAACCACCGCCGCCGGGATGATGCTGGTCTGCGCGGTGTTGTTCCTGCCTGCGCTGGCACTGCGCCCGGTGCTGGCCCTGCCGCTGGATGCTCTGCAGCCGGTGACGGAGCGCGCCCGGGCGGCGGCGCTGGGGGCGGCCATCGAGTGGCTGCCAAAAATCAGCGGCGGGGCGTTGAACTTTCACGTCAGTGCGGCGGCGGGCGGCGTCGAGGACGGCAGCCTGACCCAGAGCGACGGCCTGGCCCTGCAAGGGCTGGAGGATTTACTCGTCACGACCGATGAGAAGCCGACGGAGACGGTCTACCTGCGCGGGTTTATCGGCGCGGAATACGATGGGCATAGCTGGCAGCCTGCGGACGCCGAGCAGTTCGACAATGCCGCCGCCAGCTGGAAAACCGACGGTGACAGCCGTTTGGCAATCGCGAACCTGCCGTTTCTGCGGGCCGCTTACGATGGTGCCGCACCGCAGCAGATGACCGTGCAGCGGCTGCACGCCGGCGATACCTACACTTTTGCACCCTACAACGCCTATTTTAACGACTACTACCGCCTGGATGGCGACGGCGCGGCAGCAGGCCAGACCGCGCAGGACGACACGTTCTACTACTTCCCGCGCGGGGAGGCCAAAACGCTGCTGACCACCCGTGCCGACGCGGATCCCAGTGTGCTGGACCGGCTGGAAAGCGCCTACGCAGCCTACGCAGAGAGCCGCTACCTGGCGACGCCCGACGGCGCAGACTACGGCACACTGCAAGAATTTTGCGATGCAGCGGAAAAAGAACACAAACTGACCGGCGACGCCGACGCGATACGAACCTTTGTGCGCAGCTACCTGAACGAGCACTGTACCTACACCAGTGACCCGCCACAGCCAGCCGACGGTGCCGACCCGGTGTTGTATTTTCTGAACGAGAGCCATGCGGGCAGCAGCACGCAGTTTGCGTCGGCGGCGGTGGTGCTCTGCCGGATGCTGGGCCTGCCCGCCCGCTATGTGGTGGGCTATGCCGCCCCCCAAAGCCTGTTTGCCGAGAGCGACGGCGGCTGGCAGGCCGTTTTGCAGGACGACAACGCCCACGCCTGGGCCGAGGTGTACCTTGCCGGGCAGGGCTGGACCCCGCTGGAAACGACCCCCGGCATGGTCAGCGAGCTGACCGAGGACCAGCTGGCCGCCGATACGAACGCCGTGCCGACTGCCGATGATGCCGAGACCCCGCTGCCCGCCGCAACGCCCGCGCCGGAGGCGGACCCGACCGCCCCGCAGGCCCGAGCTTTTTGGTGGCTGCTGCCGCTGGCGGCGGTGCTGGCCGCGCTGGCCGTGTGGGGCATTGCCCGTGCACGGCGCACCCCGGCCGACACTGTGCGGGCGGAGTTCCGCGCGCTGTACAAAAAGATGTGCCGCTGCGGCCTGAGCGAAGGGGTATCCTCTGATCAGGAAGAGTTTAAACAATTTTTATGGGAACACACCAAAACGGCGGCTTCGCAGGATGTGGAAACGTTGCTGGCGCTTGTGCAGACGGCGCAGTTTGCGCCGGGGCCAGTCAGCGCACAAACCGCGCAACAGATACGCGGCTTGTGCCGCATACTGCGCAAAAATTTACACAGGTAATTGCCGGGAAATAGGTGATATTCTCCGGGGGGAGAAGTAACAAGAGCAAATAACGCCTTGACGCGGCGCTTCAAACCTATTATTATAGTAGTGAAATGCGATAAGGAGATGAAATCATGGCGCGATTGCCGAAAAATGACAAAGTTGTGGACATTGGAACGATTGCTGCGGCTTTGGGGGTGTCAAAAACAACGGTATCCCGGGCAATATCCGGCAATGGCCGTGTGGGCGAAGCAACCCGTCAGCGCGTACAGGACTACGTGAAGGAGCATAACTACACCCCCAGCGTGATGGCACGCGGGCTGGCGATGCGCTGCTCGTACAACATTTCGCTGGTGATCTCCAAGCAGTTCTCTGATTTTGAGATGCCGTATTTGCGCAAGACAATGCGTTCGGTCTATCAGGTGGCGGAGGATTGCGATTACGATGTGCTGCTGACCCTGGTAGGCGAGAACGAGACACGCCCGGTGGAGCGCCTTTTGGACAACCGCAAGATCGACGGCCTGATTCTGACCCGCACGCTGGAACGCGACCCGCTGATCCCGCTGCTGAAAAGCCGCAAGCTGCCCTTTGTAGCCATCGGCCGCCCCGAGGATCTGACCGTGATGTCGGTGGATCATGATCAGGTCGGCGGCTGCCGGGAGCTGACCAGCCTGCTGCTGCTGAAGGGCATGAAGCGGATCGCCCTGCTGGGCGGCACGATGCTGTACACCGTCAATATGTCGCGCCTGGAAGGCTTCAAGCAGGCCTATGACATGATGGACCAGAAAATCGACGAGAGCCTGCTGTTTTTGGAGCTGGAAACCGACGACCTGCGGATGCAGGCCGTGAGCCAGGCGTTGGAGCGCAAGCCGGACTGTATCCTGTGCATGGACGACCGGCTGACCCTGCTGGCGATGAATATGCTCAAGCAGCAGGGTGTGCGGGTGCCGCAGGATATCCGCGTGGCGTCGCTGTATGACAGCAGCGCGCTGGCTGAGTCGTCGCCCGCCATCACGGCGGTGCAGTTTGACGCCGACGCCCTGGGCCGCAAAGCGACCCAGCAGCTTTTGCAGGCGCTCAAAGGCCGCGAGGTGGAGACCCGCGTGGAGTTGGGCTACCAGGTCAGTATGCGGGAATCGACGAAAACCTGAGATAGGGTATATAATAAGTATATTAGGCAGCACGCCGTGGAAACGGTGCGCTGCCTTTTTTGTAGGGGCGGCATATATGCCGCCCGCGGTTTCCCGGGGAATGGGCGATAATGGGGAACGCGCGGGCCGCATAGATGCGGCCCCTGCAACTCTACAAAAAAATGAATCGCGTAATGGCGGCAGACACCCCGGGAGGGGTGAATCCCTCCCCCCACAGGGGGATAGAGTCGAGAAAAATAGAGGCGGATGGTGGTGCGATTTGCCGTGAAAACTGCGCAACATATGGAAACGGTTGCGCAACAAAGGAACCGTTTCCGACAAAAGGCGACCTGTTTTTTGAAATATTTCCACAAAAACAGGTATTCTAATTTGTGCAAGGCTCCAATATTGGATAAAATCACCAAAAAACGATTGATTTTTCGCTCTTTATGATGTATTATAATATCAATCCGAAACGGAAACGTTTCCGAAAAAGAAAACGCAATCACTACTGCAACTCTTGTTTTTCTTTAGAAGGAGGAAAAAACATGAAAGCGAAAAAGACTCTCTCCGTGACCCTGGCCGCCGCGATGGCAGCCGGTCTGCTGGCAGGCTGCGGCGGCAGCGCCTCCACGGCCACCTCTACCGCAGAGGCCGCTTCTACCGCGGACTCCACCTCCACTGCTGCTTCTACCGAGGCTGAGGCCCCCGCAGCAGCCGGCAAGGTCTACTACCTGAACTTCAAGCCCGAGCAGGATGAAGCCTGGCAGGATCTGGCCAAGAAGTACACCGAGGAGACCGGTGTTCCCGTCACCGTCGTGACCGCCGCTTCCGGCCAGTACGAGACCACCCTGATGAGTGAGATGGCCAAGAGCGACGCGCCCACCCTGTTCCAGGTCAACGGCCCTGTCGGCCTTGCCAACTGGAAGGACTACTGCTACGACCTGTCCGGCACCAAGATCGCAGGCGATTTGACCAGCGATTCCTACGCTCTGAAGGACGGCGACCAGATGCTGGGCATCGGTTACGTTATCGAGAGCTACGGCCTGATCACCAATAAGACCCTGCTGGAAAAGGCCGGCTACACCGTTGACGACATCAAGAGCTTTGCCGACCTGAAGAAGGTTGCCGAGGATATCACCGCCCGCAAGGACGAGCTGGGCTTCTCCGCCTTCACCTCCGCCGGTATGGACGGCTCCTCTGACTGGCGCTACAAGACCCACCTGGCCAACCTGCCCATCTACTTCGAGTATCAGGCTGACGGCATCGACAACACCGACGCCATCAAGGGCACCTACCTCGACAACTACAAGGACATCTTTGACCTGTACATCAACAACTCCACCTGCGACCCCGCCGAGCTGGCTGGCAAGACCGGCGACGACAGCCGCAACGAGTTCCTGGCTGAGGAGGCTGTCTTCTTCCAGAATGGTTCCTGGGAGTACAACAACCTCGTCGGCACCGACAAGCCCTTCACCGATGACGACCTGACCATGCTCCCCATTTACGTTGGCGTCGGCGACGAAGCCAACCAGGGCCTGTGCACCGGCACCGAGAACTACTGGTGCGTCAACAAAGAAGCCAGCGAGGATGACATCAACGCGACCCTCGACTTCATCTACTGGTGCGTTTCCTCTGACGAGGGCACCAAGGCCATGGCCGATGACATGGGCTTCGTTATCCCCTTCAAGAATGCTGCTGAGAGCCCCAACCTCTTCGTCAAGGTCGATAAGGAAATGACCGCCGCCGGCAAGACCCCTGTGGCCTGGAACTTCTCCACCATGCCTTCCGAGAACTGGAAGAACGGTGTCGGCTCTGCTCTGACCGCCTACGCCGCCGGTACCGGCAGCTGGGATGACGTTGTCACCGCCTTTGTCGATGGCTGGGCTTCTGAGGCTGCCCTGAACGCAGCTGCGTAAGTAGTGGGTACGCAACTGTAACGCATTACAATTCTTTCCAAACGTTTTTCTCCTAAAACCTCCTAAACATTTCTCTTAAACTGTTTTCTCCAGTTTTTCTCCTTATCCTCTTTCATCACCGGTCAGCGGGGCTGGCGGATTCGCCCGCCCCGCTCCATTTTTGCAACAGGAAATCTAAACAAAGGGGGCTTTTCCATGGAAAAAGCCATTAAACGCTACTGGCCAGTCTTTGTACTGCCCACCCTCATTGCCTTTATCATCGGCTTTGTGTGGCCTTTTATCTGGGGCACCGGGCTGTCGTTCTGCAAATTCACGACGGTCAAAAACGTCCAGTTCGTGGGGCTGAGCAACTACAAGATGATTTTTATGGATGACACCTTCACCCATGCATTCTGGTTCACGGCGGCGTTCACCGTCGTATCCACCGTGCTCATCAATGTGCTGGCATTCGCCATTGCGCTGCTGCTCACCCGCGGTATGCGCGGTACCAACACGTTCCGTACCATCTTCTTCCTGCCGAACCTCATCGGCGGCATCGTGCTGGGCTACATCTGGCAGATCCTGCTCAACGGCCTGCTGTCTGCCTGGGGCAAGTCGCTGCTGGCGCTGAACGCCACCTACGGCTTCTGGGGCCTTATTGTCCTGATGTGCTGGCAGCAGATCGGCTACATGATGATCATTTACATCGCCGGCTTACAGAACGTGCCCACCGACCTCATCGAGGCCGCACGCATCGACGGTGCGACCTCCAGTCAGATTCTCTTTAAAATCAAGATCCCCATGGTCATGCCCAGCGTGACGATTTGCACGTTCCTGACGCTGACCAACTCTTTCAAGCTGTTTGACCAGAACCTGTCCCTGACGGCAGGCGAGCCCGCCAAACAGTCCATGATGCTGGCCTACAACATCTACGATACCTTCTATGCCCGCTCTGGACCCCAGTGGAAGGGCATCGGCCAGGCGAAGGCCGTCGTATTCTTCCTGTTTGTGGTTGTCATCTCGCTGCTGCAGCTGCATTTTACCCGCTCTAAGGAGGTGCAGGCATAATGGGTGCTACCAAAAAAGACCGCCGCATCAATGCGGTGCTGTCCGTCCTGCTGACCATCCTGTGCATTGCCTGGATGTACCCGGTGTTCATGATCCTGATGAACTCCCTAAAGACAGAGCGTGCCATCACCACGACCCACGCCTTTGAACTGCCGAACGCCGAAACCTTCGTCGGGCTGAAAAACTACATTTACGGCATTCAGGAAATGGACTTTTTGTCCTCTTTCTGGTATAGCTTAGTCATCACGGTCTCGTCCGTCGCACTGATTCTGCTGTGCTGCTCGATGTGCGCATGGTATATCACCCGCGTGCAGGGCGTGCTCGGCAAGGGTATGTACTACCTGTGCGTGTTCAGCATGATCGTTCCCTTCCAGATGGTCATGTTCACGCTGGCAAAGACCGCGGATACCTTAAAGCTGAATAACCCCTACAACATCTGCATCATCTATCTGGGCTTCGGCGCGGGCCTGGCAGTGTTCATGTTCACTGGCTTTGTCAAGAGTATGCCCATCGCCATTGAGGAGGCCGCCATGATCGACGGCTGCAATCCCATCCAGATCTTCTTCAAGGTCGTCTGCCCGATTCTGAAGCCAACGATGATTTCCACCGCCATCTTGGAAACGATGTGGGTCTGGAACGACTACCTGCTGCCCACGTTGGTGCTGGATATCAAGACCTACCGCACCATCCCCATGGCGATCCAGTATTTCCGCGGCAGCTACGGTAAGGTAGAAATGGCCCCCATGATGGCCTGCATCATGATTACGGTGCTGCCGGTCATCGTGCTGTACCTGCTCTGCCAGAAATATATCATTGACGGCGTTGTAGCCGGTGCGGTCAAGGGGTAAACTCAGCCGAACCAGAAAAGAGGTCCGGTTTTATGACCATCAAAGATATTGCGCGGGAATCCGGCTTTGCCATCGGTACGGTGTCGCGGGCGCTGAACAACGCCCCCGGCGTCAGCGCCGAGACGCGGCAGAAGATCCTGGAAGTCGTGAACCGCCACAACTATGAACCCAACGCAAACGCAAAGCATTTAAAACAGCAGGCCAATGACGGCATTGCCCTGATTGTCAAAGGCACGCAGAATATGCTGTTCGCCGATATTTTAGAGCAGCTGCAGAGCGTGATTGAAGAGAGCGGCTACGTGGCGACCGTCTATTACATCGACGAGGAAGCCAACGAGGTCGCCCAGGCCCGGCGCATCTGTGCGGAGCGCAAGCCCTACGGCATCCTGTTTCTGGGGTCGAACCTGGAGTATTTCACCCCTGATCTGGAAGATTTGGGCATCCCCTGCCTGCTTCTGACCAACAGCGCGGCCACGCTGCGCATCGCCAACCTTTCCAGCGTGTCGGTCGATGATATGGCGGCGTCCGACCGGATGATCGAGTACCTGTACAAACAGGGCCATCGGCGCATCGGCATCATCGGCGGCAAGCCGAACCTGTCCCGCCCGAGCCTTGCGCGTCTGGCAGGCTGCCAGAGCGCCATGCTGCGGCTGGGCCTGCCCTTTGAGATGGAAAAGCAGTACGCCTACGCACGGTTCTCGCTGCGCAGCGGGTACGAGGCGATGGAGTATCTACTGGATCACAGCCCCGATATCACGACAGTGTTCGCCATGTCGGACCTGATGGCGCTGGGGGCCATCCGCGCTTTGCAGGACCACGGGCTGCGGGTGCCGCAGGATATCTCGGTAGCCGGGTACGACGGCATTGCCCTGGGGCAGTACAGCATCCCGCGCCTGACGACCATCCGGCAGGATATGGAGCAGCTGGCCCAGCGCAGTGCAAAAATTTTGCTGCACTGCATTGAAGAACCCGGCCGCGCCGTACACGAAGTCGTCCCCTTTGATTTGATCGAAGGGGAGAGTGTGGGGAAGGTTTGACGACTTTGCAAAAACAGCGCCGCCATGTAGGGACCGCACATGTGCGGCCCGCGGCCTTGCCGTAGGTGCACGTTTGCCGGAAGGCTGAGGGCCGGGCATACCCGGCCCCTGTGATGCTTGTTGTAGGGGGAGGGCGGTGTCCCCGGAACCCACCCCGCGTTTACATTCAAAAGAAAGAGGTTTTCTCTGATGAGAGCAAGCGGCATTCTGATGCCTATTTCCAGCCTGCCCTCGGCCCATGGTATTGGCGCTATGGGTGCGGAGGCACGCCGATTTGTGGAGTTCCTCTCCAAGGCCGGGCAGGCATATTGGCAGATCTTACCCATCTGCCCCACCAGCTACGGCGACAGCCCCTATCAGTCCTTCTCGACGTTTGCGGGCAACCCGTATTTTATCGACCTCGACGAGCTTGCCAAGCGCGGCCTGCTTCTGCCCGAGGAATATGAGAACATCGATTGGGAATCCGCCCCCGATACCATCAACTACGGTGCTCTGTACGAAAAACGTTACAAGGTGCTGCGCTGCGCGGCAAAGCGTTTGCTGGCAAAGCCCAACGCCGCCTACCGCAAGTTCGTGAAGGAAAACGCCTTCTGGCTGCCGGACTACGCGCTGTTCATGGCACTGAAGGACGCCCACGGCGGGGCCTGTTGGCTTGAGTGGGAAGAGCCGCTGCGCCGCCGCGAGCCGGAGGCCCTGAAAGCGGCCCGTGAGCAGTACGCCGACGATGTGGCTTTCTGGCAGGTGGTGCAGTACCTGTTCTACGCCCAGTGGAACGCGCTGAAAGGCTACGCCAACCGCATGAAGATCGACATTATCGGCGATCTGCCGATTTACGTCGCGCTGGACAGTGTCGATGTGTGGAGCTGCCCGCAGGAGTTCCAGCTGGACGAAAACCTGCTGCCCACCGAGGTGGCAGGCTGCCCGCCGGACGGCTTCTCGGCCACCGGCCAGCTGTGGGGCAACCCGTTGTTTGACTGGGACGCCATGGCCAAGACCGGCTATGCCTGGTGGGTGCGCCGCATCCGCCATATGTGCAGCATCTATGATGTGGTGCGCATCGACCACTTCCGCGGGTTCGCGGGATATTACGCCATCCCCTACGGCGACAAGACCGCCGAGCATGGCCGCTGGCGCGAAGGCCCCGGCTATGCGCTGTTTGCCGCCATCAAGAAAAAGTTGGGCAGCCCCCGCATTATCGCGGAGGATCTGGGCTTTTTGACCGAGGATGTCAACGCCCTGCTGAAAGAGTGCGGCTACCCCGGCATGAAGGTGTTGGAGTTCGCCTTTGACAGCCGCGACGGCGGCGACTACCGCCCCCACAGCTACCCGAACAACTGCATCGCCTACGTGGGCACCCACGACAACGAGCCGGTCAACGGCTGGATGGAGACCGCCGCGCCCGAGGATGTGGAGCGCGCCGTGCGCTACCTGAACCTGACGAAGAAAGAGGGCTTCCATTGGGGCATGATGCGCGGTGTCTGGTCGAGCGTGGCCGACCTGGCCGTTGTGCAGGCGCAGGATGTGCTGGGCCTTGGGCATGAGTCCCGCATGAACACGCCGTCGACTTTGGGCGGCAACTGGTGCTGGCGCGCCGAGCCGGGGGCGTTCAACTCCCGCCTGGCCCGCCGCCTGCACGGCCTGATGGAACTGTACGGCAGACTGCCCGAATAAACAAACGACCGCCGCAGCGTGTGAAAAGCGCCGCGGCGGTTTTTTGCCCTCCCGGGGGGAGGCTTTATGCAGTGTGGCCAGAAATACAATATTTTCCCATTGACCTTACAGGCCGGATACAGTATTCTATTAGTAGTATAAATTCTAAAGAGGTGTTTTCCCGATGAAAGTGTGTCAGAAATGCCATACGCCCGCCAGGTATGATACGCAGAAATTCTGCTCGGTCTGCGGCACGCCGTTCCCGGATATGACGCCCGCGGAACCCGCCGCCCTGGCCCGGCAGCCGGCCCAGCCTGCCCAGCCGGTGCA